>Ga0073899_10000120_pt1 | contig 68555 bp, 35 predicted proteins | sample KloWWTmetaKNB5Ph_FD_88975 | JGI IMG/M metagenome (GOLD analysis project Ga0073899, IMG submission 88975) | Active sludge microbial communities from Klosterneuburg, Austria, studying microevolution and ecology of nitrifiers - Klosterneuburg... | ecosystem: Engineered > WWTP > Aerobic digester >... | reverse complement strand
CCTCTGCGTCAAATTTTTCCCTTTTCAAACAGTTTCTAAGACTGAATCGTTACGATTTTTGCTTCTTTGCCAGGTGTAATCAATACAATCTGTGCCATCTGTGTCATCTGTGGATCAATTTTTTCCCTTGGCCGTTGGGCGCTTTGGATTGGGGGGTGTCTTGTAAGGTAACCCGATGTCGCGGCGATAGTGGGCGCCGGCAAAGCGAATGCGCTTCACGCCGTTATAGGCGCGTCGCGCGGCGTGCTCGATCGTGCGCGCGGTCGCCGTCACCGCCAGCACGCGTCCACCCGTGGTGATGAGGCGTGCATCCTTGAAACGCGTGCCGGCCTGGTAGACAGTGCAGCCGGTCGCCTCCGCGTCGTTGACGCCGAAAATTTCCAGGCCGGTGCGGTATTCGTCCGGGTAGCCTTCCGAGGCCATGACCACGGTGACGGCGCTCTCCTTGCGCCAGCGTGGCTGCACGCGATCGAGCGCACCGTCGGTGCAGGCCAGCAGCAGTTCGCTCAGATCGCTGGCAAGCAGCGGCAGCAGCACCTGCGTCTCCGGGTCGCCGAGGCGACAGTTGTACTCCAACACGCGCGGTCCCTGCTCTGTGAGCATCAGGCCGGCGTAGAGCACGCCGACGTAGGGCGTCCCTTCGGCGGCCATGCCCTCCAGCACCGGTTGCAGCGCCACGCGCTCGATCTCCGCCAGCAATGCAGGCGTGACCAGCGGCGATGGCGAGAAGGCGCCCATGCCGCCGGTGTTTGGCCCGCGGTCGTCATCGCGCAGCCGCTTGTGATCCTGGGCAGTAGGCATGAGAATAATGCGCCGGCCGTCGCAGAAAGCCAGAACGGAAACTTCGGGGCCGGCGAGCTTTTCTTCCACCAACAGCGTGGCGCCCGCCTCGCCAAAACGGCGGTCGAGCAGAATCGCGCGCGCCACGTCCGCGGCCTGTTCGACTGTGGTGGGGATAATGACGCCCTTGCCGGCAGCCAGCCCGCTTGCCTTGATGACAGGCACGAAGTCAATCGTGCGCATATAGCGCATGACCTCGTCGAAGTCGTCGAAAATTTCCGCCTGCCCGGTGGGAATCTGCCAACGCTGCATGAAACGCTTGGAGAACGCTTTGGAGCCTTCGAGTTGTGCGGCGGCGCGCATGGGGCCAAAGATGCGCAGGCCGGCGGCTTGGAAGGCATCGACGATGCCGGCCACCAGCGGCGCCTCTGGGCCGACCACCGTCAGATCGATCGCATGATCGCGCGCAAAGGCCACCAGCGGCTCGATCTGCTCGGCGTCAATGGGGATATTTTCGCTTTTGGGCAGTCGCGCGGTTCCCCCGTTGCCGGGCGCCACATACAACTGGTCAAGCGTAGGAGATTGGCAAAGTTTGTGGGCAATCGCATGTTCGCGACCGCCGCTGCCAACGAGAAGAACCTTCATGGGTGATTGACCTCATCCGGTAGCCGTTTTGACGCAACGGCAAGTATTATCGACGACATGTAGGGAGAAACCCAAGTTCGCAGCACAAACAATGACAGGCCGCCTTGGCTACCGCGCGTGCATCTCCACCTCAAACAGGGTAGGCCACAGCTTGCCGGTGACAAATAGATGCCCCGACGCGGGGTCGTAGGCGATGCCGTTGAGCACATCTGGCGGCGCGGCAGGCGGTGTACTATTTGCCGCAGACTGACCCTGGGCAAGCAGGCCGGTGAAGTCATAGACGCCATCGACGATGCCAGTGGCCGGGTCGATGCGCACCATCAGATCCGTCTGCCAGACGTTGGCTAAGATCTTTCCATCAATGTATTCGAGTTCATTCAGTTGCGCCAACGGCTGCCCCTCGGCCGTCACCGTGATGCGGCGTGTTTCCTGCAGCGTCGCGGGATCGAGAAAGTAGATAACCGGTGTGCCATCGCTCATGATGAGCTGCTGCCCATCGTGCGTCAGGCCCCAGCCCTCAGTCGCGTAGGAGAACTGCCCTTTTTCCTCAAAAGTTTCACGGTCGTAGATAAAGCCGACCCCATTTTTCCAGGTCAATTGGTAGATCTGGTCGCCGAGCAAGGCAATGCCCTCACCAAAATATATTTCGTTCAGATCGTGTTGCTGCAAGACCTGGCCTGTGGCGAGTTCGACCTTGCGCAAGGAGGATCGTCCGTAGAGGCCAGTGCCTTCATACAAGATGCCGTCCAGATAAACGAGTCCCTGGGTAAAGGCCGTGGGGTCGTGCGGGAAGGTATTCACCACCGTGTAATCATAGAGGGCTGGCTGCATTCCGTTTGCGGCCGGCGCCGCCAGCGGCGAAGCCTGTAAATCTGGCGCTGTGGCGGCAACGGCCGCGGTCGATTGGGCGTTGACGCCCTGAGTTGCCGAAGGGGACGCGGGTATGGAAGCCGTAGCCGCGGTAGGCGAAATCCTCATCGTGTCCGTGGCTGCCGGCAGGTTCGTCCTAGCTTGCCGGCTGAAAACAAAGACCCCTGTCACCAGAACAGCGGCGGCAATCAAAAATACCATCAAACCCGATCGTGCGTTCATACGCGACTCACTTGTGTGAAAAAGGCTCCGGATGTTACAGATCACAGCATAGCGCAGAAGCGGCTCTCCGTCTATTTACCACGCGATAAGGGGTCTACTTTACGATTGGAGCCAGTGTCCCGACGCCGGTCAGGCGGCTCGCTAAAAAAGTGCACCGTGCGAGCACACCGAGAACGCGCCCACCACAAATCTAGATGCACACACAATATGCAAACCTTTGACTTTCGTTCGCCGCTATCCTACAATGGCGAAATGATCAGCATCCAGCGCAACACCACATGCGCGTGCAAAAAAACAATCTAACCAGCGACCAGGTAGGCAACTTTGCCGCGCCTGTGATGGCTGTTTGCCGGGAGCAAGGGTCGCTTGAACGCACGATAGGGCGCGGCAGGATTGGATCGGCGCCCGCCAAATCATGGGTAGCGTTACGGAAAGCACAATTTCGGTGCATCGCGTCATAAGACAAGGGACTTGGTTTGTAGTATCATTTCTATAGGGTAAAGCTGGCGCGCCCGGGTCGTTAAGACGACAGGACAGCCAGCAAGATATTCTCGTCCGCAAGATGCAGAAACAATTCAGGTGACGTGCGATGATCACAGGACAGCCTAGGGCACAAACGGAGTCTCAAGACAAGAGTATCATTCTTGTCGTGGATGATGCGCCGGCCGGGCGTGAAACCCTCCAGGCGCTGCTCTTCTCTGATGCCTACGACTTGTACTTTGCCGGCGATGGTCTTCAAGCATTGGAGATGGCGGCAACCGTCCGGCCGGATTTGATTTTGCTGGATGTCATGATGCCGGGGATCGACGGCTTCGAGGCGTGCCGGCGCCTGCGGGCGATCCCGGAGCTTGCGCATATTCCGATCATCATGGTCACGGCGCTGGATGATCGCATGTCCCGGCTGCAGGGCATCGAAAGTGGCGCCGACGATTTTATTTCGAAGCCATTCGATTCGGCTGAGTTGCGCGCGCGCGTGCGCACGATCACGCGTCTCAATCGTTACCGTCGCCTGGTCGAAGAACGCGAGCGCTTCGAGTGGGTTGTGGAAAACGCCGAAGACGGCTATCTTCTGTTGAACGGCGACGCCATCACTTACGCCAATCCACAAGCACAGACTTTGCTAGGGTTGGATGGCAACGACTGCCGCACGACGCATCCCTCATTGCTGGAGATCGCGCAGCGCACATTCCGCTGCGAACCCAAAGGAATCTGGGATCTCTGGCCTGATGTCCAGATCGACAATCAGGATATTCGCCTCTTTCTCATCGCACCCGAAACGACGACCTCTCCAGCCAACTGGCTTGAAGTGACAGTGTACGGACGCTTCAGCAACGCACAGGTCGGGCGGCTTATCCGCCTGCGCGATGTGACAATCGCCAAAACCAGCCTGCGCGATATGTGGTCGTTCCACACGATGGTAATGCACAAGCTCAACACGCCGATGCATATGATGCTGGGCAGCATGGAACTGCTGACGCTGAGTTCTGGAGACGCCTTATCTACTCGCGAAATCTTCGATCTCGTTGAAATGGCTGCCAGCGGCGCGCAAAGGTTGGCGTCGGCAATCAATGACGTGTTGCAATATGCCACAGCGTTCTCAGTGACGATGCGCGTCGGCGAGCGATTTTGCCTGGATGATCTGCCTGTCCTCACCACGGAAACGGCCAGACATTTGCAGATGGCGCACGTTACGCTTGACCTGCCATCACAGCCGGGGATCTGCTTGGCGATTTCACCGCGCGCGATGGAATCGATCTTGTTCGAGTTGCTCGAAAATGCGAAGAAATTTCATCCCAACCATGAACCCTCCATCCAGATTGGGGGCGTTCTCGACGGCGACAGGTTCGTGCTCACGATTCAAGACAATGGCATTCATCTCTCGCCCGACCAGCTCAACCGCGTCTGGCTGCCCTATTATCAAGGCGAGCGCTATTTCACCGGCGAAGTGCAAGGCATGGGGTTGGGGTTGCCATTGGTGGCGTCGATCCTCTGGGAATGTGGCGGCGACTGCTACATCACCAATCGCGAGGGTGCGCCCGGCGTGATCGTTCATCTGAGCTTTCCAACTTTGCCGCTCCTCTGAGCTGCTGGATTGACGCGATTTTTTACGAAGCGAATCATTTTCACTTCGTCTCTATGACTGAATGGTTGATTCATGAATTTCCTCATCGATCTGCTGGTTGAACACCCACTGCTCCTGCTCTTCCTCGTTTCGACCATTGGTTACTACATCGGCCAAATTCGCATCAAAGGCACCGGGCTGGGGGTGGCTGCGGTGCTATTCATCGGGCTGGCCATTGGCGCGCTCGACCCGCGGCTGACGCTGCCGCCAGAGTTGATCTCACTGGGATTGATTCTGTTTGTCTATTCAGTCGGGCTGGCAAGTGGGCCTGGCTTCTTTGCGTCGTTTTCGCGCAGCGGTCTGCGCGACAACCTGATGGTGGCGGGTGTGCTGATCCTCGCCGCGCTGATCGTCGTGGCCGAGGCATTCCTGCTAAATCTTAAGTCAACGGTGGCGGCCGGCATCTACACCGGTGCGCTGACGAACACGCCGGCGCTTGCGCAAGTTCTGAGTTATGTCAATAATGGGCCTCTCCATTTAACCAGCAGTACGATAGGGACAGAGCCTGTCGTCGGTTATTCGGTTGCCTATCCGCTCGGTGTAATCGGCCCGATCCTGATCATCCTGCTGATGCAGCGCGTGTGGCGCATCAATTACAAACAGGATGCGGAGGCGGTGCGCGACATGTTTCCGATCGAACAGGATATCTACAATCGCACAGCCAGGATCACAAACGCGGCGCTCGCGAGCCAGCCGCTGCGAGAGTTGAGCGCCCGACGACAGTGGCGAGTCATCTTCGGCCGCATCCAACATGGCGACAAGATCGAGCTTGCCACCGGCGATACAGTATTGCAACCAGGCGATCTGGTGAGCGTCATCGGGACGCCGGAAGACGTCGATCCTGTCGTCAAGGAGCTTGGCGCGCCCGCGGTGGAGCAACTCGACCTCGACCGCAGCGCCTACGATTTTCGCCGTGTTTTTGTTTCAAACTCCGACCTGGTCGGACGTAAGCTGGCCGATCTCGACCTGCCGCGCCGCTTCGGTGCGATCGTGACGCGCGTGCGCCGCGGCGACATCGAGCTATTGGCTTTTGGCGATCTCGTATTGGAATTGGGCGATCGGGTGCGTTTTGTCGCGCCGCGCAGCCAAGTTCGTCCGCTCAGCGACTACTTTGGCGACTCGTACAAAAAACTGAGCGAAATTAACTTTGGCGCGCTTGGTCTTGGCATTACGCTGGGACTCCTCGTGGGCATCATCCCCATTGCGCTGCCCGGCGGGATCGAGTTCAAGCTGGGCGAAGCTGGCGGCCCCTTGATTGTGGCGCTGATGCTCAGCGCGTTGCGCCGCACGGGGCCCATCGTCTGGAGCATTCCGTACAGCGCCAACTTGACGATCCGCCAACTGGGGCTCACCATTCTGCTGGCCGGCATCGGGATTCGCTCCGGCTACACCTTTCTCTCCACGTTGAGTCAAGAAGGTGGCATGACGATCCTGTTGGCCGGCGCGGTCGTCTCACTGCTAACGCCGCTGCTGGTGCTGTGGATCGGCTACCGCTGGTTCAAGTTGCCCTTTGGCGTGCTGACCGGCATTGTCTCGGCCGTCCATACGCAGCCGGCGGTGCAGGCGTCTGCGCTCAACCAGGCGCACAATGATCTGCCCAATCACGGCTACGCGCTGGCCTTTCCGATGGCGACAATCGCCAAAATTCTGCTCGCCCAGATCATCGTAGCGTTTCTACCCTATGCTCGATAAAATTTGACATTAGCCATGCGCAGAAGCAAAGCTCTGGCTTATCAAACGCACCGCAGTCTGACGCGCTAAGGTGACGCCAACAATACACTTTGTAAGACAATGCTGCTTCTGATGTAAATCCCTTCAATCCTTTCTGCGGGATTGGCATTTGCGGGATTGGCATTTGCGGGATTGGCATTTGCAGCATTCTCCCTTCAGAATTAAAAGGGTAGACGAGTAAACGCCAGCATAAGCAGAAGGAGTAGAATGAGCAACGCCAAGATCTTACTTGTGGAAGATGAACCCTCGCTGATCGAAACGCTCGATTATTCCTTGCGCCGGCAGGGGTATGAGGTCATCACCGCCACCGATGGACGCAAGGCGCTCGGCGTCGCCCGCCAGCAGCAGCCCGATCTGATCGTGCTGGACGTGATGTTGCCTGGGTTGGATGGGTTTGAGGTCTGCCGCATCTTGCGCCAGGAGATGAACGTCCCCATCATCATGCTCACGGCGCGCACCGAAGAGGTCGACAAGGTCGTCGGGTTGGAGGTAGGCGCCGACGACTATCTGACCAAACCGTTCAGTATGCGCGAGCTGCTGGCGCGCGTCAAGGCGATGCTGCGCCGCGTGCGCATCGACCGCGAAGAAGCTGCAACCAACACCGCGACGGCGCCCAATCTCGTCACCGAGCGCATGGTCTTTGGCGACCTCGTCATCGACCTGAGCCGCCGCGAAGTAACGACCCAAGGGAGTGTGCATCATCTCAAGCCAAAAGAATTCGATTTGCTGGTTTTCTTAGCCCGCAACCGCGGGATTGTGCTCAGCCGCGACCTGATCCTGGAGCGGGTGTGGGGATGGGAATTTGACGGCGGCAGCCGCACGGTGGATGTGCATGTGCGCTGGCTGCGTGAAAAGATCGAGGCTGAGCCTTCCGAACCGCAACGCATCATTACTGTGCGAAGTATCGGCTATCGCTTTGAAGGATAGCGCCGTCAGCCAGAGGATGTCACAACCAATTGTCAAGGTTTCTTATCCAGGTTTAAATCATTCGTTAATATTGCATCTGTATGCTCTCCGCACAGTTTTGGACTTTATCCGCATCCGCGTTCATATTTGACGCCTATCCAGAAATTTTTGCGGCGCGCCTTTTGCGCAGAGAGAGTCACAAAACACTCCAATCAATTTCTAGATGAAACCTTGTGCAGCAGACGACCATTTCACTACACTCCAAACCAGGCGCTTCAACGCAACATGAGGCCGTCGTATCGCCGCCAGCAGGCGTGGCGCCGGACAGACGCGACGCGACCAAAATTCCTGTCGCAGCCACGATGAAGACCTTCACTTGGCGCAGCATCCAGCACACCGTGCGCTACCGTTGGCGCTATGTAGTGAGCGTTTTCATCAGCCTGTGTATCATCGTCACGCTATTGATATGGTTTGTCGTGCAGGAACAGCCTACGCTCCCGCAGCTAGTGCTGGCCGGCTTGGGCGCTGCGGCGTCGGCCACATTGTTGCTGATCGGCGCCCTCGACGTGAGTTCTGGGCGCGTACGCCAGATTGCGGCGACGATCGAGCAGATCGCAGCGGGCGACCTCGATGCACGCATGACAGCGCGCGGCCCCGGCGATATTGGTGCATTGAGCCGGGCGGTCAACAGCATGGCCGAACGCCTGCAACGTCAAAGCCGCAAACGCAACCGTGAGCGCGACCGCCTGCACACCGTGCTTCACATCATGAACGACGGCGTGATCATCCTCAACAAACATGGCTATGTGAGCGTCCTCAACCCGGCCGCCGCACGCCTCCTGAATGTGCTCGACAAAGATGCGCTGAACAAATCCTTTGTGCAAGTAGTCAAGGATTACCGCATCGCCGAAGTCTGGCTGGCCTGCATCAAGGAAGCGAACGAACAGTCGGCCACCCTTGAGCTAAGCAACGACGCCTATGTGCGGGTGATCGTGGCGCCCTTCTTGCGTGGCGCCTCCAATGGCTATCTCGTCCTGCTGCAAGACTTGAGCCACATTCACCGGCTGGAAGCTGTGCGCCGCGATTTTATCAGCAACCTTTCGCACGAGCTGCGCACGCCCCTTGCCTCAATTAAAGCGCTGGTCGAAACGCTACGCGATGGCGCCATCGAAGACCCGCCCGCGGCCGAACGTTTCTTCGGACACATGGAAGTCGAGGTTGACGAGATGACGCAGATGGTGCAGGAACTGCTCGAGCTGTCGCGCATCGAATCGGGCCAGGCGCCGCTGCGCCTCTTCCCCACGACGGTCGCCAAGCTGGTGGAACCAGCCGTCGAGCGCCTCCACGCCCAGGCCGGTCGCGCCAATCTCAGCCTGAATCTTGTGCTCGGCCCGAATCTACCCGAAGTCATGGTCGACGCCGACCGCGTGGGCACGGTGATCCTCAATCTGGTGCACAACGCCATCAAGTTCACGCCGGCGGAGGGCCAGGTGACGGTCAGCGCTCGCGCCGTAGCCGATGCCGTCGTCATCTCAGTGGCAGACACGGGCACCGGCATTCCCGCCGAAGATGTCCCTCGCATTTTTGAACGCTTCTACAAAGCCGACCGGGCGCGCAGCGGCGGCGGCACGGGGCTGGGGTTAGCCATTGCCAAACATACGGTGCACGCCCATAACGGGCGTATCTGGGTAGAAAGCACCGAGGGTGTGGGCAGCACCTTTTCGTTTACCCTCCCACTCGTTAACCTTCCCTTAACACACAATTGAACGCCTGTTAACTGACGCTTGCGTCGTTGTTAACTACTTGTCGCTATCCTTGACCACAAGGCGCAATTTGCGCTCGCCTTTGCACAAAGGGCAGTGGGAGCGGATGAGATGTCCGCGCGCCGAGACATTGATATCGAGTGATATTTTTGACGTTTAGGTTGAATCAGTTAAATGAAGGAGTAACTATGCGACACTGGTTTTTAGCCGTACTTTTGATGACGGCGCTACTTATTTCTGCATGTGGTGGTGCGGCTACGCCGGCGCCTGCCGAAGCTGCGCCGGAAGTTGCCACCCAGGCGCCTGCTGAGGCGACGCCAGCAGCAAGTGCGCCAGAGGCTGCTGGCGTGGCGATGACGACATTGCCAGAGGTGAATCCTTTGGCGGTGACGGGCGACATCATCGTGGCGGGCAGCTCGACGGTCTACCCGCTGGCGGAACGCATGGCCGAGCGCTTCATTGCCGAAGGCTATGCCGGCAACATCACTATCGACAGCATCGGGTCAGGCGCGGGCTTCCAGCGCTTCTGCGAAGCGGGCGAGACCGACATCTCCAACGCCTCGCGCCCCATTAAGGAGAGCGAGATCGAGAGTTGCAAGGCCATCGGCCGCACGCCGATCGAGTTCCGCGTTGGCACTGATGCTCTCGCCATCGTCGTCAACCCGGAGAATGACTGGATCGGCGAGGAAGGTGTGACGCTCGAAGAACTCGCCAAGCTCTTCTCCGCCGAAGTCACCAACTGGTCGGACGTCAACCCCGACTGGCCGGCCGATCCGATCAAGCGCTTCAGCCCCGGCACCGACTCTGGCACCTTCGACTACTTCGTCGAAGGCGTCATGACTCCCGCCTTCCCCGATAAGGGAGAGGAAGAACTCCTCGGCGCCGGCAACCTTCAGCTCTCCGAGGATGACAATGTCCTCGTCCAGGGCGTCGCCGGCGACAAGAACGCCATTGGCTACTTTGGCTTCGCCTACTTCGAGGAAAACGCTGACAAGATCCGCGACCTGTCCGTCAACGGCATCGCACCCAACGCCGACACCGTCAACGCCAGCGAATATCCGCTGGCCCGCCCGCTCTTCATGTACTCCGACTCCACCGTCATGACGAGCAAGCCGCAAGTCGCCGACTTCATCAACTTCATCCTCACCAATGTGAATGATGAGATCGTCTCCGTCGGCTACTTCCCGGCCTCTGAAGAAAATCTCTCCCTCGCCAAGGACAACTGGCTCCAAGCTATGGGTCAATAATCTTTGTGAAGCGATAGGATGTGGGTGTTTATGGGAAGGGGGGTGTATCACCCCTTCCCATCTGTGCTGTATCGCAACTGTGTGCAAGGAATGATTTTGTGGAACAAGAGATTAGCGCCGGCGTGCTGCCAATCCTAATGCCCCAGACTGAACGTGACGAGATTGCGGCGGCGCTGCGCAAACGCAGCCGGCCGGGCGAGGCAGTAATCGGCGTGATGCTGCGCATTGCCGGGGCAATTTCGGTGCTCACGACCGCCGGCATTGTGGCTGTGTTATTGTACGACGCCTATCTGTTTTTTGCGCGGCCAGAACCGACGTTGTGGAATTTTTTCACTGACACGACATGGGCGCCACAAATCGACCGCTTCGGAATCTTTCCGCTGGTCAACGCCACTTTTCTGACCAGCATCATCGGCATGGTGGTGGCGCTGCCGATCGGCCTGATGATCGCGATTTATCTGAGCGAATATGCATCGCCGCGCGCGCGCGGCATTTTGAAACCGGTGCTGGAAATTCTGGCCGGCATTCCGACCGTCGTCTTCGGCTTCTTTGCATTGGGTTTCATGACGCCGCTTTTGCAGAGCATCTTTAGCCGCGACACGGTCGAAATTTTCAACGTTGCTTCAGCCGGCATTGTCATCGGCATTTTAATTATCCCATTGGTCAGTTCGATGAGCGAGGACGCGCTGAGTGCAGTGCCGCGCGCACAACGTGAAGCGGCTTACGGGATGGGCGCCACCAAGCTGGAGACGGCCACGCGCATCGTCGTTCCAGGCGCGCTATCGGGCATCTCGGCTGCCTTTATCGTGGCGATGTCGCGCGCGGTGGGCGAGACGATGGTGGTCGCCATTGCCGCCGGCGCCGGGCCGCGCAACTACCCAAACTGGGCGTCCGCCACGAGCAATTTGAGTTTTCTCAACCCGTTTACCGCAGCCGAAACCATGACCGGCCACATCGTCCGCATCAGCGGCGGCGACCTGCCCTATGGCTCCGTCGCCTATGATAGCATTTTTGCCATCGCGCTGCTGCTCTTCCTGATGACCCTGGTGCTCAATATCGTCAGCCGGTGGATTGTCCAGCGCTTCCGAGAGGAGTATTAGAGCATGGCAGTCCAACCGACGCAAGCAAACGGCAACTTCCCCGAAGGCGCTAATTACGATAAATTCTTGCAACGCCGGCAACGCCAGGGCAAATTCTGGTTGAGCATCTTTTTTCTGGCGATGATGATCGGCATCGCGTCGCTGGTCACGCTGGTCTACGACGTGGCCGACGATGCGTTTGGCTACGTGGCGCTCCGCAACAGCGTTGATCCAGGGCTGCTGACGCCGATTCCTGGCGCGAAACTGGATGAGCAGCCAGCCAGCGTGCTGGCAGAGATGCTGGCGGCGAACATCTCTACCGGCCGCCTGCGCGCGCTGGAGGCGACAACCCCGCTCGCTGAGCGGCCGCAGGCAGAGCTGCGCCAACTGCTGCAGGACGAGGTCATCAAGCCGCAGATCGTCCGAACCTGGTCGCTGGTCGAGTCGCTGACACAGCGCACCGAGATCGAAGCAGAGGTGGCTGCCATGCCGGGCGTGGACCTGGAATTCCGCAGTTGGGTTAACTGGCAGTTCGTGACCTCGCCGCAGTCGACTGACCCGCTCAAGGCTGGCGTGCAGGTGGCAATCCTGGGTTCGTTGTGGGTGGTGCTGATTGCGTTCCTGGTCTCGGCGCCACTGGGAGTAGGCGCGGCCATCTACCTGGAAGAGTACAGCACCGGCAAGAGCCGCTTTGATCAGATCGTCGAAACCAACATCAACAACCTGGCCGGCGTGCCGTCGATCATCTACGGTATGCTGGGTCTGGCCGTCTTTGTGCGCTTCTTTGGGCCGATCACCAGCGGCATTCTCTTTGGAGTCAGCGATCCTTCGACCGCCAACGGCCGCACGATCCTCTCCGCGGGCATGACGCTGGGGCTGCTGATCCTGCCGCTGGTCATCATCAACGCGCGCGAGGCAATCCGTGCGGCGCCGCGTGCACTGCGCGAGGCATCTTACGGCCTGGGCGCCACGCGCTGGCAGACGATCTGGAATCACGTGCTGCCCAATGCCATCCCCGGCATTCTGACCGGTGTGATCCTTTCCGTCTCGCGCGCCTTTGGCGAGACCGCGCCGCTGATCATCGTCGGCGTCTCAACTTTCATCGTTGTCTCGCCGGACAATGTCTTTTCCAAATATACGACGCTGCCGGCGCAGATCTACCAGTGGACTTCGCGGCCGCAGCCAGAGTTCCAACATCTGGCCGCGGCCGCGATTATCGTCCTGCTCGTTCTGTTGATTGCTCTCAACGCGACAGCCATCTGGCTGCGCAACCGCTTTGCCCGGAGAAGAATTCTATGATCGCTGTTGACTCCAGAAACCACTCAGCACCACTGTCGATGAACAGCAAACACTCAGCGATTCGTGCAGCCGATCTCAATATTTTCTACGGCGACTTCCATGCTTTGAAAAATATCAACCTCAATGTAGAAAGTCGTAAGATCACGGCGCTGATCGGCCCGTCGGGCTGCGGCAAGAGTACAGTGCTGCGCTCACTCAACCGCATGAATGACCTGGCGCCGACCGCGCGCACGGAAGGCAAAGTGTTCTTTCACGGTAAAAACATCTACGATGCGGATGTCGATGCCGTCGAGGTGCGCCGGCGCATCGGCATGGTCTTTCAAAAGCCAAACCCCTTCCCCAAATCGATCTATGACAACATTGCCTGGGGTGCGCGCATCAACGGCTATAAAGGCAACATGGATCAATTGGTCGAGGAATCACTGCGCGGCGCGGCGCTGTGGGATGAAGTCAAGGACAAGCTCAAACAAAGCGGCTACTCGCTTTCCGGCGGGCAGCAGCAACGCCTATGCATCGCCCGCGCGATTGCTATCAAGCCGGATATCATCCTAATGGATGAACCCTGTTCCGCGCTCGACCCGATCGCCACGCTGCGCATCGAGGAGTTGATGCGCGAGTTGGTGGAGCAGTACACGATTATCATCGTCACGCACAACATGCAGCAGGCAGCGCGCGTCGCCGACTATACCGCCTTCTTTATGGTGGATGATTCGCGCACCGGTTATCTCATCGAATACGGTGAATCCAACCAGATATTTACCAAACCCAAAGACAAACGCACTGAAGATTACATCACTGGGCGCTTCGGTTGATTGCTTTACCCTCTTGTCTCCCTAGGTGACAGTCACTGTACAAGGGACTGTCATCGAAAAATATATCCACCATCTCCAGCTATCGGCTTGTATCACTTCCCTGGCAGCACCTTCAGCTAGACACCCTACGGTTTCCTCAGCAAGCCATCCGATATCCCATCATTTGTCTGACTGATCGTCAGAGAAATCTTGTTACAATTAATGAGCGTTTGGGGAACTTTCATCCAGACGTGTTCTGTGTAGCCATTTACCGAACACATGGCTAGTCCGGCTGGAAAAGACATCGCATCCTCATGGCTCCTATCATCCTCGCTCGCTAGTATGCGGCTATTCCAGTATCTTCATCTTCAGTTTTTATGTGCAAATCACGTGCCATGTTGTGGCAATGACCATTATTTAGAGGAGTGTAAGAGATGGCGCCACCACGGTTTCGCCGCCGCTTCTGGATAGTTGCTGGATTTCCGCTGCTTGCCGTGCTGCTGACTGCGATGTTGCTTTTTGCCGTGCGCGCTGGCAACGGGAGTGCAGCCGCGCCGACGCCTGCGTCATCTTTAAGCAATGCGCTTGTTTCCGCCGCCCCGGCTGCGGCGCGAGGATTGCCAGCGACTGAACTTCCCAAGGCAAAGGCGCCAGTCTCGCAGGTTGACGTCCCCACGATGGTCGAGACTGGTAAGCAGACTGTATCTACGGACGATGTTGTCGCACGCGTGGACGGCGTCGCCATCACACTGCAAGATTTACAGGAAGCAACCCGTATTGACAGCCTTATGGCAACATTGGCCGGCGCTCCGCCAACTGCAGCCGAATCTCTGACTGAACAACTCATCAATACGGAGATTATCCTACAACGCGCCGAGGATGCTCAGGCTTCCATCGATGTGGCGGCAGTGCTGGCGATATTTCTTCAGTCACACGGGAAAGCGCATGAAGAGCTGACGGCCGCACTGCAAACCAACGGCATTTCCCAGGAACGTTTCGAACGCTACTTCGCACGTGTGGTCGCGGCCGATGCTTATCAGCGCGCACAGCAAAAGGCGACAGGCATCGCGCCGGCAGACCTTATGCTTCAATGGCAGCAAGCAATCCCGATCAGTTTTGGCCCAGCGGCCGCTGCGTTATCGGCGATGGATGTCAACCCACTCAGCAGCACGAAGCCGATCACAAGCACGCCGGAGAGCGCTGGCGTCAAAATCGTTGCGGCGGCAACCCCACTTCCAGCAGCAACTGAACTGCGTGGCGTTGAAGTGGGGCAACTGGCACCCGAGTTTGAACTTTCCACTGTCGCTGACGAAGCATCTCATTTTACATTGCGCACCCTCCAGGGTAAGCCAAGCGTGCTGAGCTTTTGGACCACCTGGTGCCCCTATTGTCTGCGCCAGACGCCGGTGCTGGTGGACGCTTATCGCCATTGGGCGACAGAGGGGATCGAATTTGTCGGCATCAACGTGCAAGAAGACCACAGCGCAGTTGCCGCGTACGTCGCCCAACATGGCGTCGACTATCCGGTTCTGCTTGACGAGCAAGGGAGCGTCGCTGCGGATTATGCCGTGCAGGGCTACCCGACCACTTATTTCCTGGACAAAGAGCACCGGATCGTGATGCGTCACGTGGGTGCGTTAACAGATGACCAACTGAATACCTATTTAACGATGTTGCAATCGCCTGAAGAAGCGCGATAAGGGGTGTGACTATGCACGCGGCGTATGCCCAATCCATGCCAGCCGGATATACAATAGCAACGCATAGCAAACTGAATTCCGTCGAGCAGATTCGTCAATTGGTGAATCTGCTCATGGTGTTTTCTATGCTGTCATCAATGATGTCGCCGCTTTACACGCCGGCCAACAGCACGACGCCCAGCTTTGCCTTCCCCGGCGAAGTGCGCGCACCGGCGCCGCGGCCATCGACAACCGCGCCGGTGGAAACGCAAGCATTGCCGCCGGCGGTCGCCAATGTCTCTGACCAGCCGCAATCCGAGCTTAGCGGAGTCTTGACCCCGGACTGGCTAAACAAGGCGCTGCAAGATAGCGCCGGCCTTGCAGGGATCACAGCAGCGACGCCGGCGACTGAGATAGCGCTGCCGTCAAACTGGGAAATGTTCGACGCTTCCAACGCTCTGCAGCCCAAATTGGCGACTTTGGAGAGTGACGCCATGCTCGGCAGCGCGTTGACGCCTGCCTGGTATGAGGGTCTCGGCAATGAGGAAAACACATCAACGTTCGCTGACGCCTCTGAAACGGCGCCAGCGGGGCTATTTAGCCCCAACTTCGAAGCTGCTTTCTATCAGACGGGCGGCGACAATCAGTGCAGCGCAGCCTCACGCGTGACGTTCGCCCTCATTACGCCGCCCTATCCTGTCAGCCGCGGCAACATTGATGGCGATGTGTATACAGTGACTGTTCAAAATAATGATTCCATTACAACCACCAATGTAACGCTCTACATCGACCCCAATCAAGGGTTTTCGTACATCGGTGATTCTGCAAGCGTGCAGAGCAATATCAGTGGAACACTGACCTATAGCGACACGGGATCCGGTGCGCCGGGCGCGCCGGCGTTGATCGCCATCACTGGCGAAATCACGTCGACGACGCTCGATGCTGGCGAAATCATGACCTTCACCTTCCGGCTTGCCACCAACGCCGATGCGATCTCAGCGCAGCAACTGGTCGTTCGGCTGCAAAGTGGGGCGCTTGACTGCGGCATCTACCGGGTGCAGAACGTGCAGACGGTGCGCGGCAATCTGACCGTGCAGAAGTCACCCAACATTCGCACCGCCAAACTCGGCGACACCCTGGGTTGGACGGTGAAGCTGATCAATACGGGTCTTGGCACAGTTTACGGCGCTGAAGTGGAAGATATCTTCGGCGCCGGCTACATCAACACGATGCTCGACGAGTTGCCCACCGCACCGATCACGCTGGCAGCAGGCGCCTCCGCCACCTACTACGTGACCGGCACGGTGAACGCCTGCAACCAATTGACCAATACCGCCAACGTCTGGTGGCCAATCGGCAACCAGGATGGCACGGCCACAACCAGCAGTCCAGCCAGCAGCAAGGTCGACGTCCGCTTTACGCTGGAAAATCCAAATGTTTCGCTGCAGGTGACGCCCCCCAGCATCACCGTCCCCTTCTGCACACCGATGACGCGCACGGTGGTCATGACCGCGACGACGAGCAACACGGCGAAAAATGTGCAGATCGTGGCTAATACCAGTTCCTTTGCCATCAGCAACATCACGCCAGGGTGGAGCTACAGCGGCGGCGTCTTCACCTATATTGGCGGGCCGCTTGCCGGCTATCTTTTTTCCGATCAACCCGCGACCCTCTCTTTTGACATCAGCGGACCGACGGCGTGCAGTGCAAGCAACCCGACGCTCTCTTTCCAGCCTCGCTACACCAACGCGTGCGATGTGCCGTTCAACGGTTCCACCGTCAACGCGCCGAGCGTCAGCTATGCGCCCGATCGGCCAAACCTGAGCGTTATTGTGAACGGGCCTTATTCCGTTCGCGCCCGCCAGACCTTTAATTATGTCATCAATTTGAATGCGACGAATATTCAAAATATTACGGACACTATTTCGATCACCGATATGGCGCCCTCCACCTTTATCATTTCCGAGGCTGCGGCAACCCTGGGTAGCGTCAATGTAACCGGCCAACAGATCACTTGGTCGGCGCCCACCCCTGGCAGCGGCGCGCTTACCGCCAGTCTCCTGGTCACAGCCACGGTGCGCGAGGATGTTGCCTGTCTAGCCTACAACCTGGTCACCAACCATATCACGGCGACTGCACCGACCTGTCCCAGTTGCGCCGGCTTGCAAGATACCGATCAGGTTTCCACCTATATTGAAGATGTGGACGGGCCGCTGGCTGGCACGAAGAGCGTCAATGGCGACACCGAAGTTTGCGGCGAAACAGGGTTTCTGATCGAAAATCTCTATTACATCAACCTGCCCACCACACACGCGGCAATGGTGTTTACTGAAACCCTCGGCCTGAGCGGTCCAGGATTGCCTGGTCTGCCGTCGCCGTTGCTCTACGTAAGCGACACTCTCAGCGTTACGCTGAACGGTGTAGATGCAACTCCACACCTCACCATCACTGGAACCAGTCCGCAGTTGGTGATCGATCTCGACCGCCTGCGTGAGATGGACGCGCACATGACGATCGCTCAGCAGAGCGCACCCGCCATAGTCAACGCCGGCGACAATGTCACCTACACACTGACTGTCTTCAACCCAGGCCCGGCGACGGCCGAGGCAGTGCTCGTCTACGATCCACTGCCCGCGGGGCTGAGCCTTGTCAGCGTCGAGACGAGCCAGGGCAGTTGCGCCGCGCCCGATGTAAGCTGCATCGTGGGCGACCTTGCTGTCGATACCAGCGCCGTCATCACCATTGTCGCCACGGTGGAGAGCGCGCGCCAGGCAGACATCGTCAATGTCGCCTATGCCAGCTTCCAAGAACTGAACGATATCGTTGTCACCACCCAAGCCACCGCGCGCACACAAGTTATCGCAGCCGCACCGCTCGACAGCACCGACTTGCAGATAGTCAAGCGCAGCGACGTGAACAGTGTGAATGCAGGCAACCTGCTCACCTATACGATCATAGTCACCAATAGCGGACCGATTACGGCGACCAACGTCACTATCGTAGACGCGTTACCCTTCAGCTTTACGCTCTCCAACGCCACTCCCAGTCAGGGATCCTGTGGCGCTGCAACGCATCCGGTTGTCTGTGATCTGGGCGACCTGCCGGTCGACGCCTCGGCTACCGTGACGGTGGTGGTCATGGCGGAGGCTGCGGTCTCTGCTAATGTGGTCAACACAGCGCATGTCATCGCCGACAACCCCGACAGCAACCTTGCCGACAACCAGGCCAGCGTGCAGACGCATGTGATCCGGCGCATCCCACTCATGCTCAGCTATCGCGCCATCGCGCCCGAAGCGTCGTTGGGCGGCGCCGTCTCGCACACCTGGCACAACTGGTCGCTGCTTTACGTGGAAGGATTGGGCACCGCCTGCCGCAACAATGACGTGCTCTACATGGGCGCGCCGACCACAATCCTGCGCGGCGATTTAGGCGTCAATATCAACACAGCGACGCCCAATTCCTGTGAACCCGAGGCGATTACCGTCAATGTGATGGGCGGCGCCGCCGGCGAATTGACCGACAACCTCGTCGTGACCCTGACCCTGGGCGCCAGGGATGTGTACACGTTCACCGGCTATAGCGGCTTTTTTGCGGCCAATCCGCCCAGCACGGTGATTTCCGCCGCCAACCGCATCACCTGGACCTGGGATGCCGCGCTGCCGATTACGGCGGCCGGTCAGATTCACCTGGACGTGCTGCGCCCTTGTGCGGCGACCGGTGCACTGGTCAGCGACTTGTCCTTCCAGGATCGCTGCGATGCCAGTTTCACCAAGAGCGACACCGACGATTTCATTCCCACTAAACCCGATCTTTATCTCTTTTTGACGCCTTCCAAATACGAGGTTGTCGATCGCACAGCGGTCTGGACGACCTATCTCATCAACACCGGCAACGGCGACGCGGTCAACGCGCTGATCACGAACACGCTCGGCGCCGGACTGGCCTACAGTTCCTCGGTCGTCACCGACGCGACCGGAGTAGTTACGCAGCCCAACGTCGGTGATGGCAACGACGTGCAGTGGATAATCCCACGCCTGGCGCCTGGCGCACAGGTGCGCATCGACGTGATCGCCGATGTGATCGCCTGCTCTGGTCTGAACATGCAAGCCTTTGCCGACGCAAGCTGTCTCAGCGGCACGTGCGCCGCGGTCGGCCCTCAAGAAGTGCAACTGGTGCGCGCACCGGCCGCCCTGCTTTCCAGCAACAAGCAGGTGGCGGAACTGCCACTCTGCGAGTCGGGGCCGGTCGAATTGATCGTGCAGAACGCCTCGGCCGGCGCGACGGAATATGGCTTTGTAATTACCGACACGCTCCGTTATGTCACCGCGATCTCCGACACCTTTGCGCTGACGGTGACCAACCGCAGCGGGGCGATTATCACGACCACCAGCGCGTTTACACCGGTGATGACACGCGATGGCTATACGCAGACCCTGGTGTGGGATGCCGCCAATCTGCCGGTTGATGACCCGCTGCGCACCATTTTGGACAGGCGGAATGCAGGCGACATCATTCGGATCGGCTTCCAGGTGCAATCAAGCTGCGTATCGGCCGGTCAAAGCCAGGTCCAGTCCAGCGTCACTGCGGTCGAAGCCTGTCAATTGCCCCTCGGCAGCAACGAAAATGCGGTGTCATTGAAGGTGACCGAGCCGCAGCTTGTGGTGACCAAGTTGGTGCGCAATGCCACAGTCGGCGGCGGCTATGTCAGCGGCGGCTACGCCGGCGCCGGCGACACCCTCGTCTACGAGGTGGTGGTCAACAATATCGGCCAGCAGCGCGTGACCAACCTCTTTGTCGAGGATCAACTGCCGCCCACCTTCAACCTGACGGCAGTCGATGTGCTGACCTCCAGCCAGAGCGGCGCGCCGCCACTGCTCAAGTGGCACGAAGAAGGCGGCGTCACGCTGGACGTCAACCAGATGCGCGTCTATCACATCACGGGGACGGTTACATCTGACGCGTGCACCAATCCGAACACAAGCAACCGCGCCTCGGCGTCGTATGCCTGTTCAACCTCGGATGTCTGCGCGGCGGCGTCGAGCACGGTGACGACCACCTTCAGCACCAAGCCCGCCTTTACGCTGGCCACGCCGAGCGTCACGCTGGATCAATGCAGCGGCGGGCCGATCATCGTCAACTTCCCGAACGCGGGTGCACGCGCCGAGAGCGTCGTGCTCACCTACACGCTGCCCACCGGGCTGGCCTATGCTGGCCTGGCGACCGGCTATTATCCGACGCCGACCATTTCGCCAACCGTGGGCGCGTCCGGCGTCATCACCTGGCTCTATGACGTGATCCAGCAGGAAGTCACGACCAACACGCTGCGCTTCAACGTCAGCAACGCCGCGGGTGTATGCGCTGCGCCAGGCGCCAACAGCGGCGTAGCGGACCTTGGCTACGAAGACTCGTGCGGCAATCGCATCGATGATGTGAGCGAAAGCACGACGGCGATCACCGTGCAGGCGTCCGATATCGTGGTCAGCCAATCGCCGCGCACGCGTCCTGTCGTCGACGGTCAGGTGTATACGTGGACGATCACCATCACCAACACCGGCAACTCCGCCACCAACAACCTGCTGGTGACGGAGACCGTCGGCAACGGCTGGGAAGTCGTCGCGGCGAGCACCGGTTCACCCGGCGTGGCCGCGCCGATCACCACCACCGGCACGGTCACCTGGCAGGTCGGCGCACTGGCGGGCAGTAACGGTGTGTGGACGGCAACGTTCAGCGCGCGTGCGCTCGATGCCGAGTCGGATTACGAAACCACCGTCACGGCAACGACCGCCTGCGCTGACGGCGGTTGCTTGCAGACGCGCGCTTACACCACCTATGCAACGCCCAATAACTATTTCAGCAAGAATGTCACCCCCGCGGCGGCCACGATCGGCGATCTCATCACCTTCACCGTCAACGCCGACCTCTACGGCGATGTGCCCTATACCAACACGCTGCTCACCGACACGCTGCCGGTGGGTCTCGGCTATGTCGCCGCGTCGCTGCTGCTGCTCGAGGATATGGACGGCGCCGCGAGCAGCCAGACACTGGCGCCGACCAGCGCGCCGGCTGCCAACGCCAGCGGCGATATCTTCTGGAACGTGGGCGATCTCACCGGGCAGGTTGCCATGACCGCCGTCATCACCGCCGTCGTGCAGGATCTGATCACGACGACTTTTCAAGGCCAGGTTTTCACCAACAACGCCCGGCTGACCTACAGCGACGACAGCCAGGCGTATGGTTTTGATGCGTCGGCGCCGATGACGGTCACCGAGCCGCTCCTGCACATCGGCAAACGTTCTCTGACCGCTGACGCCTGTTCGGCGCTGTTCTTCGAGCGCAACTTCAACAGCGGCAGCGTGGCTGACTGGACGACCAGCGGCGGCGCGTGGAGCGTCGTCGACAGCACCTACCAGGTCGCGGCCGCTTCTACCGCACTTGCCCTCAACGGCAGCACGGCGTGGGCCGATTACAGCTACTCCGCCATGCTGCGCTCGACCGATGCGACCGGCGGCGATCTGGGACTGATCTTCCGCGCACAGAGCGCGTCGCAGTACTATCGCTTGCGCTGGACGCGCAATGCTGCGGGCAACGCAGGCAGCTATGTCGTCGAACGCGTCAACGGCGGCGCCACAACTATCGGCGCGGCTGGCGGCTCGTTTTACGATCTCAACCGCTGGTATCATGTTGAGGTGCGCGTCACCGGCAATCGCTTCAGCGTCTATATCGACGGCAGCCTGGCGCTCGACGTCACCGACGCCACACCGTCGTGGAGCGCTGGGCAGATCGGCTTCTACGCCAACAGCCAGACCAACGCCTATTTTGACGACGCGCTGGTGACGCGGCTCGACGCTGCCGGCTGCACCGTGGGCGCCGGCGATCTGGTCACCTACACGCTGACGATCTCCAACCAGGGAGAGGCGCCGGCGCGCGATCTCGTCATCACCGACGCGATCCCGTCTGGGACAAGCCTCCATGCCTACACCTTTGCCAGCAGCGACCCGGCGAGCGGCGTAACGGCCGAGCCGACGCCAATCCCAGGCGCAACCGGCGCTCTGCGCTGGACGGTCAACCAGCTTGCCCCGATCGATCCCTTTGTCACCAACAACCATTCATCGATTACCCTGACGGTGGTGCTCAGCGTCTCGCCGACGATCCCGGCCAGCAGCTTGCTCACCAATCAGGCGTTGCTTACCTACGATTCGCAGGCCGGCAGCGGGCCGGCGGGCGTGCAGCGCAGCTACAGCGGCGGCTCGCACTCGACAACGGTGCAGACGGTCGCGCCTCCCGGTCTCACCAAGTCGGTGGCGCCCTTTACGGCGACGATCGGCCAGATCGTCGTCTACACGATCACCGTGCCGAGCACGCCCATCACGGCCGCACTCACCAACGTCACCGTGACCGACCAGATCAAGACCAACCTGCGCGTCACTGAGACGAGCATCGTGGCAAACCCGGCGCTGGTGAACCCGGCGGTCAGCTTCAGCGGGCAGCAGGTCTCGGCCACCTTCGACCGCATCGAGGCCAACGCCCAGGCGCAGGTCGTCGTCACCGGCGTCGTTGCCAACACGGCGATCAACCAGGACGGCGTGGTCGTCACCAACACTGCGCGGCTCGAGTACACCGACGGCATCGGCACGCCTGGCGCCAGTCACGTCCTGACCAGCAACGAAGTGAGCACCGAACTGGTCGAGCCGGTGTTGCAAATTCAGAAATCGGCAACACCCAACACCAACCTGCGCGCCGGCGACACCGTTACCTACGCGCTGACGATCCGCCACGCATTGACCAGCCGGTCGACCGCCTATGACGTGGTCGTGACCGATGTCGTGCCCACCGTGCTTGCCTACGCGCCGGACACGCTGCAGGTGACGTCGCCGTCCGGCTCCGTCATCTCGACAACGGTCGGCAACAACCTGACCATCACCGTCACCGACTACCCGACACCGTCGGCGCCGATCACCATCACCTACACGGCGACGGTCATCCAGAGCGCAGAGCCGGCCTCCACCTACACCAACACGGCCTTCGTGCGCTACAGCAGTCTGCCCGACACGCCCGACGCACGCACCGGCAGCGGCGTCGACCCTAACGATTACTACACCAGCACGCAGGCGACAATCCAGACTGCACCGTTGACGATCAACAAGACGCTGGACAATGACATCAATTACAGCGTCGGCGATCTCATCACTTACACGGTCGTCATGCCGTTGCCCACCGGCACAACACGCAATCTTGTGGTCACCGACACTGTGCCGGCCGGCCTGCTCTACCTTGCGCCAACGAGCACGGTAATCGTCACGGCCACGCCCAGCATCACGTTGTCGTACAGCATTACGCCTTCCACGGGCAACGGTACTGGGGCATCGACAGCCATCCTGCGTATGCTGGCGCCGGTCAACAACCCGACGGGCGCCAGCGCCGTGCTGACGTGGACGCTGCAGCTCGTCGTCGTCGATGATGCCGCACGCACGGTCAACTTCAACGGCGCCATCAAGACCAATCAGGCTGCGCTCACCTATCTCAACGCGCAGAATCAGACGCTGGGCGCCTCCGACAGCGCCGAAACAACCTCGATCTTCGAACCCTTGCTCCACATTGGCAAGAGCTACGTCACCGACGACGCCTGTGCGGCGACGCTGCTGCAGGAGAATTTCAACGCCGGCGCCGCGGGCTGGAGTTCAAGCAACGGCGCGTGGAGCACGGTTGCCGCGCCGGGCTGGGTGCGCGCACCATCGGGCGTTACCTCGCTTTTCACTCGCTCCGGTGCGACCTTCACCGATTTCAGCTACTCGGCCATCGTCTCGGCTACGTCAACCAGCGGCTCGATCGGGCTGGTCTTCCGCGTCCAGGATTCCAACAACTACTATCGCTTTGTATGGACGGGCACGTCGCCGCATTACCGGCTGGAACGTGTGAACGGGGGCACGCCATCGACCGTGGTCACGGCAGTTTCGGCCGGCTTCGTCGCCAATCGCTGGTATCACTTCGAAGTGCGGGCGGTTGGCAATCAGTTCACGATTTACCGCGACGGCCAGCAGATTTTGAGTGGCACGGACAGCACCATCGCCAGCGGTAGCGTAGGTCTCTATGTCGTCAGCAACAACGCTGCTTTCGACGACGTGCTCGTCACGCGCATGGGCGCCGACGGCTGCACGGTGGATATTGGCGATCTCGTCACCTACACGCTGACCATCTCCAACCAGAACCGGCTCACCGGCTACGATCTGGTGATCACCGATGTGCTGCCGGTTCACATGGCCTATGTGTCGTCCGAACTTGCCAGCAACGACCCGACCGCGGCGCTCACCGCATCGCCCAGCCCCGGCGACACCGGCGCGCTGGTCTGGGGTATGAACTATCTGACGCCGACCGTGCCCTTCAATCCGCTGCAGCATTCGTGGGCCACGATCACACTGACGGCGCGCGTGCTGGACGATGTTTCCGCCGGCGTCCGCCTGACCAACCAGGCGCTGCTGCGCTACGACAACATGGCCGGCAGTGGGCCGGTCGGCATCGAGCGCGTCTACAGTGGCGGCAGCCACAGCACCGCGGTGCGCACGGTCGATGCCACCCTGATCAAGAGCACTGCCCCCACGACCGTCACGATTGGCGAGAGCTTCCGCTACACACTCACCTTCCCCGGCAGCGGCGGCATTGCGGCCAATTTGTACACGGCGACCGTGACCGACACGCTGCCGGCCGGCTTCCGCATGATCGGCGCGCCACAGGTGATCGTCGATCCACCCGCCAACATCGATCCAGGCGACATTTCGACTACGCGCGCCACGACCAAGACGGTGCTGATCGACTTCACGCGGATTCCGTCGTATACGCAGGTCACAGCGATCATCACGGCCGTGGTGGAAAACCTGGCGATCAACCAGGATGGCGTGCGCTACACCAACACGGCCACGCTCGGCTGGCGCGATCTGGCCGGCAACGTCCTGGCGCCTGTGACCTCAAATCCGGTGACAACCGATCTGGTCGAGCCGCAGTTGATCATCGAGAAGACGGCCTACCCGACCAATGTGACGCCGGGCGACACCGTCTTCTACATATTGCGCATCTACCACGCGCCGACCTCGACCGTGCCCGCCTACAATGTACTGATCAGCGACACCTTGAAGACAGCGCTTTCCTACATCAGCGGCTCCTGGGAAGCCAACAATGATCCCTACTATCTGGCATCAACCGGCGTCTATACCGTCGATCTGCCCAATCTCCAGGCCTATTTCCCGGTGCTCAGCCTCTCGATCAATGCGGCGAACCCGTTGATCCTGCGCTATCAGGCCGTAGTCAATGTCGAAGTTGCGCCCGGCACAGTCATCACCAATGTCGCCGATACACAGTGGACCAGCCTGATGACCGATCCCTACGGTGAGGTGCGCAATGGCAGCGGCGGTGTGAACGATTACCGCACCGCCGACGAGGCCCAGGTCAGCCTCGATCAATTTACGGTGGCCAAGAGCGGGCCGATTACTATTACGGCCGGCGCACCCGTCACCTATGTCATCAACGTGGGCAACGGCAGCCCCATCACTGGGACGAACGCCCGGGTCGTCGATACGATCTCCTTCCGCGTGACCGGGATTACCGGCGCGTTCTCGACGCCCCTGCGTCAGGGCGTCTGTTCGATGCTCTCAACCGGACCCCAGGGCAGCGTGATCGAGTGCCAACTGGGCGACATGCCGCCTCAATCGACCGGCGTCGTGACGATCACCGGGCGGGTCGATCCGGCCACACCGGACGGCGCGCTGGTCGACGACTACGCCACTTTTTACATCACCGACTCCAACGGCGTGCAGCAGGAGCGTAGCGACGAGGCCGAAAGCCAGGTCGAAGTCGAGTCCGATCTGGCGATCCGTAAGTTGGCGCCGGCAACCGCCAACGCTGGCCAACTGATCACCTACACCCTGGTCGTGACCAACACGGGGCCGAGCAACGCGCGCGGCGTCGATGCCAAGGACATCCTGCCGCCGGGGCTGACCTTTGTGGCCGGTGCATCGACGCAGGGCGCCTGTGTCAGCGGTATCTGTCAGCTTGGTGAAATGAATTCAGGTCAAGCTATCACGATGGTGATCACAGCCAGCGTAGGCAGCAATGTCTCTGGCGTCATCACCAACACTGGCCAGGTCTTCTCGGCAACCGATGACCATGACCAGTCGAACAATCGATCCACGGCGACGACCACCGTGACCGCCAATACTGCCCTCCATATCGCCAAGGTCGATATGACCGATCCGGTCTATGCGGGCAGCACCTACTTCTACCAGGTGACGGTGACCAACACTGGGCCGGCGCAGGCCAACAATGTCGTCATCACCGACACGTTGCCGCCGCACGTCACCTTCGAGGGCGCAAGCCCCGGCTGTGCGTACGCCGCCGGCCGCGTCATCTGCAATGCCGGTGACATGGCCCCCGGCACGTGGTTTGGCTTCCTGATCAATGTGCGCGTGCCCGTCACCATCACGGATGGCACACGCGTCACCAACACGGCGACGGTCACGACCACCACCACTGTGCTGCCCAGCAGCACGCTGTCGGCCACCGCGCAGACCACCTTCTCGCAGACCATCGGCAGCCCCACCGATCTCGCCATCACCAAGGCGGTGACTCCCGCCCTGGTGACCGCCGGGCTTGTCAACGGCAACGCCATCACCTACACGCTGCGCGTCACCAACACCGGCCCGGCGCCGGCGACCGCGGTGCAGGTAAGTGATTTCTACCCGCCGCAGTTCGCTCTGGTCAGCGCCACCACCAGCCGGCCGATCACGCAGGCACAGTGCAGTGACGGCGGTGTCTGCGACCTCGGCGAGTTCGCCATCGGCGCATCGGCCATCATCACGCTGGTCTTTGCGGCGCCATCTTCGGTGGTGTCGGGCGCGTACACCAATACTGCCTTCGTCGGCAGCGCCAGCCCAGACAGCAACCCGGCCAACAACAGCGCCAGCGCGCCGGTGCAGGTGCTCAACAGCGTGACGTTGCAGGCAAGCAAGCTCGCTGCGCCCAACCCGGCCACGCCGGGCGCCGATCTGGCATACACGATCTTTGTCACCAACACCGGCCCGTCGGATGCCACGAACGTGACCATTTCCGACACGCTGCCGGCGAACTTCACGCCTGCGCTGATCGTGAGCAGCCAGGGTGGCTGTGCAATCTTCCCGTGCAACCTGGGGACGATTGCGCCCAACGGCCACGCCTGGGTCACGATCAATGGTCGTGTCTCCGCCGCGGTCACCGCCGCCGGCCAACTCTCCAACACGGCGCGTATCACGTCGGCGCAGACACCGGTCGCCATCACTGCCGGCATCACGCCGGCGCTGAGCTTGCTCGCCGATGTGGGCGTCACCAAGCAAGGCACGGCCACCGCCTATCCCGGCGCGTCGGTCGTCTACACGCTGACCGTGCGCAACCTCGGTCCTAGCATTGCCAATAACACACAGATCACCGACGTTCTACCGTCCGGCCTGACGCTGACCGGCGTCTCCGGCTGCACCAACACGGGCAGCGGCAACCAGATCCTCTGTGCGCTGGGTAATCTCAGCGCCGGCGCGGTGCAGACCATTCGGGTGACAGCCACGGTCAACAGTGATGTCTATCCAGGTTCGAGCCTGGAAAATGGCGTCGATGTGACCACCGCCAGCATCGACAACAACCTGCTCAACAACCGCGCCACTGCCGACACCACGGTGCTGGGCATCGCGGATTTTGCCATCAGCAAGCAGCAGATTGCCCCGGCCGGCACAGTCAATGCTGGCGAGCTGGTGACCTACACCATCACTGTCACCAACACCGGCGCCGGTATGGCGCGCAGCGTGGACGTCAAGGATGCGCTGCCCGCCGGCATGACGCTCGAACGCATCAGCGCCAGCGACGGCGGCGTCTGCGGCGGCGCGGTCTGCCAGTTTGGAACGCTGAGCATCAACGCCACGCGTACGATCACGGTCGTGGCGCGGGTCGACGCTGGCGCCGCTGCCGGCAGCCTGACCAACACGGCCGCCATCTACTCCATTGACGACCCGGCGCCCGATACGGCGACTGCAAACACCACGATTGCCACCAGCGCCGATGTGTCGATAACCAAGGTCGATCTCACCGATCCCGTCGGCCCGACGGAAGATCTGCTCTACGAACTCGTCGTCGCCAACGCCGGGCCATCGAATGCGCAGAACGTTGTCGTGACCGACACGCTTGACAGCAACGTGAGCTTTGTTAGCGCCAGCGAGGGCTGCGCGCTCGACGGTGCGGCTGTCGTCTGCACGGTAGGAACGCTGGCGGCCAATGCATCGGCCAGCTATCTGCTCGCCGTGCGCGCCGGCGACGTTGCGTCGGGCACGATTCTGACCAACAACGTCGTCGTCACGACGACAACCAGCGATCCGAACCCGGCCAATAACACCGACAGCACGACGACCACGGTGCAGCAGCCGGCCGGTCCAACCGCCGATCTGAGCATCGTCAAGACGACCGCGCAGGGCAGCGTCGTTGCCGGTGAGCGCATTACCTACACGCTGACGGTTGCCAACGGCGGGCCGCAGGCCGCGACCAACGTGCGCGTGCTCGAGCTCATCCCGGCCGGCACGACCGTCGTCAGCCTGACGCCGAACAACCCCGACGCAGCCGATGAATACTGCTCGCTGGACGGCGCTTGTTATCTGGGCGCCCTCAACGTGGCAACCATCGCGACGATTGAGGTCGTGCTGCTCGTCGATGCTGACTTCAGCGGCGCCAACCTTCTGAATACCGCGCAGGTGAGCGCAGATCAGCGCGACCCCGTGCAGAGCGACAACTTCGACGACGTGACGACGCCGGTCAGCACCTCCGCCGATCTCGCCATCGTCAAGTCCGACCTGGTCGATCCGGCCTATGCGGGGCAAGAGATTCTGTACCAGATCGTGGTGACCAACACCGGGCCGAGCGATGCCCGGAACGTCGTCATCACCGACACGCTGCCGGCCAACACAGTCTTTGTCGGCGCCTCGGTCTACTGCACCGAGAGCGCAGGCCTCGTCGTCTGCCGTATGGGCGAGCTTGCCGCCGGCGCGACGAGTTCCGTGTTGATCCAGGTGCGGGCAGCCAACAACCTGACGAGCGGCGCCGTGCTCACCAATACCGTCCGCACGACCAGCAGCACGGCCGATCCGGTCAGCAGCAACGATGTTTTCACTGCAACGACGACCGTCAACCAGACGGCGGGCGGGTTGGTCGATCTGGCGATTGCCAAGAGCGACACGCCCGATCCGGTCATTGCCGGCGCGACGATCACCTACACGCTCAACGTGGTCAATTATGGCCCGGCTATCGCCACCGACGTTACGGTGATCGATGCGCTGCCGGCCGGTCTGAGCCTGGTATCGGCGACGCCCAGCCAGGGTCTTTGCAACGCAGGCGTGACCTGCCTGCTCGGCACGCTCAACCCCAGCGCCTCGGCCACCGTCACCATCGTGGCGACGGTGAATGCTTCCACGCCGGCCGGGGCGATCTTGAACGCAGCGCGAGTTTCGAGCGCCAATCCGGAGAGTAATCCGGCGGACAACGAGGCCGGCGTCGTCACGACGGTCACTATCGACGACAGCCTTGGTATCGACAAGATCGGGCCGGCGAGCGTGCGACCGGAGCAGTCCATCGTCTACCAGATTGTCGTCTCCAACACTGGCCCGTCGGACGCCACCAATGTCGTCGTGATCGATGTCATCCCCAGCGCGCTGGAGAATGTCAGCGCCGCGTCGACACAGGGTTCCTGCACCATTGCTGGCGGCGAGATTGTTTGCACGATCGAGCGGCTGGCTGCGGGAGCGCAGGCACTGATCTCCGTCAATGCCGACGTGCGCCGCAGCGCCAGTGGCACGATCCAGAACACGGTGACTGCCACCAGCGACGCCGACAGCAGCGGTGTGACCGACGCGACCAGCGCGTCGGTCATCACTTCCGCCGATCTGATGGTTACAAAGCAGGCGCCGGCGTCGGGCATTCCGGGCGCAACGCTGCTCTACACCATTACCGTGCGCAACCTGGGGCCAAGCACGGCCAATGCGCTCTCGCTTGTCGATACGTTGCCAGAAGGCGTCACGTTCGCTGATGCCAGCCCGGGGTGCGGCGAGAGCGGCGGGGTCGTGAGTTGCTCGTCAAGTAGCCTGGCCGCCGACACGACAGCGCTCTACACTGTCACGGCCACGGTCAATGCCGACGTGCAGCCCGGCGCCAGCCTGGAGAATGTCGCCGAGGTCACGACTTCGACGACCGACCCGAACCCGCTCAACAACCGCGCTACCGCCGACACTAGCATCGTCGGGGCGGCGAATCTGCTCATCGACAAGGCGCAGGTGACGGCCAATCCGATTGTGGCCGGTGAACTGGTGACCTACACCATCACCATCACCAACGAAGGGCCTGGCCTGGCGCGCAGCGTCGACGTCAAGGAGCAGTTGCCCGCGGGCATGACGCTGGACAGTATCGCAGCCAGCAATAGCGGCGTCTGCGGCGGGACGGTCTGCCAGTTTGGCACGCTGCCGCTCAACGCCACGCGCACGGTGACGGTCGTCGCCCGCGTCGGTGCCGATACAACGGCGGGTGCGCTGACCAACACGTCCGGCGTCTATTCGACCGACGACGCGACGCCAAGCGTCGCAACTGTCGAGACGACTGTAGCGACAAGCGCGGACGTGGCAGTGACTAAAGCCGACCTCAACGACCCCGTCGGCCCGACCGAAGGCCTGCTCTACCAGATCGTCGTCATCAACAATGGCCCGTCGGATGCCCAGAACGTAGTCGTCACCGACACGCTCGACAGCAATGTCAGCTTCGTGAGTGCCAGCGACGGGTGCGCGCAGGATGGCTCTGCCGTGGTCTGCACAATCGGTGCGCTGGCCGCAAACACGTTGGCAAGCTATCTGCTCGCCGTCAATGCCGGCGATGTGGCAACGGGCACGATTCTGACCAACAACGTGGCCGTGACGACGACGACCAGCGACCCGAACCCGGACAACAACAGCGACAGCGCCACTACGACCGTCATGCAGCAATTTGGCCTGACTGCCGACCTCGCCATCACCAAGACAACGAGCCAGGGCAGCGTGGTGGCCGGCGGACGCATTACTTACACCCTCACCGTGACCAACGCTGGTTCGCAAGCCGCGACCAATGTGCGCGTGCTGGAACTCGTTCCGGCGGGGACGACAGTGGTCAGCCTGGCGCCGGACAACCCGGACGACGCCGGTGAATTCTGTTCGCTGGGCGGCGCGTGCTCTCTTGGCACTGTCAACCCATCGACGACAGCGACGATCCAGGTCGTGCTCGACGTGAACAGCGACTATGCGGGCAGCAGCCTGCTCAATTCGGCGCAGGTCAGCGCGGATCAGCGCGACCCGAACCAGGCCAACAACTTCGCCAGTGTGACGAGCAGCGTTATGGCAAGCGCCGATCTGACCGTCGCCAAGGCTAGTCTGGTCAACCCGGCCTATGCCGGCCAGGAAATTCTCTACCAGATTGTCGTCACCAACACGGGTCCCAGCGATGCGCGCAGCATTGTCATCACCGACGCGCTGCCCGCCAACACGAGCTTTGCGGGCGCGTCGCTCTTCTGCACCGAGAGCGGCGGTGACGTCACCTGCTTGCTCGGCGATCTGACCGCTGGGGCGACAACCTCGGTGCTCGTGCAGGTGCGGGCATCGACCAGCCTGAGCGATGGCAGTGTCGTCACCAACACGGTGCGCGTCGCCAGCGCCACGGTCGACCCGGTGAGCGACAACGACCGCTTCACGACGACCACCACGGTCAATCAGCCCACGGGCAGTTTGGTCGATCTTGCAATTGCCAAGGCTGCGACCGCCAGCGTTGTGGCCGGCGAACGCGTTACCTACACGCTGGTCGTGACCAACAACGGCCCATCCGTTGCGACCGATGTCACCGTCATCGATCTCCTGCCCGCCGGCGTGACCTTTGCCGGCGCCGAGGCGACGCAGGGTCTCTGCAACGGCGGCGTCACCTGTCTGCTGGGCGATCTCGCCGTCGATGCAACGGCAACGATTACCGTCATGGGCAAGGTGGACGCCGCTACGCCGACTGGTTCACTCCTGAACACAGCGCGCGTGGCAAGCGCCAATACCGAGAGCAATGTGAATAACAACCAGGCCAGCGCCTCGACCGCAGTGACGGTCGACGACAACCTAAGCATCAGCAAGCTAGCGCCGGCGACGATCCGCCCGGAACAGGCTATCGCCTACCAGATCGTAGTGAGCAACAGCGGTCCCAGCGCGGCGACCAACGTCGTGGTAAGTGACCCGCTACCGGCGGGCGTCGGCAATGCGATTGCAGCGTCGAGCCGGGGCGTGTGTGACGTGTCGGCGGGCGTGGTGACGTGCAATGCCGGCACACTGCTGCCGGGCGAATTCATCTACGTGACCGTCAACGGCTACGTGGCGAGCAACGCCAGCGGAAGCCTGGCAAACACGGCAATCGCGACGAGCGACGGCGAGCCGGAAGGAGTCCGCGACAGCGTGACGACAACGGTGCAGACCGCCGCCGATGTCACGTTGAACCTGCAAAGTACGCCGACAGCGGTAGTAGGCACAACGGCGACCATCACCGCAACGGTGAGCAACATCGGGCCGAGCGTGGCGGACGGTGCGGTGGTGACCCTGACACTGCCGGCGGGCACGAGCTATAGCAGCGAGAACCTGCCGAGCGGCTGGGTGGTGGCGTCGAGTACGGGGAACACCGTGGTGCTAACGACGAGCAACGCGCTGGCGGCCGGCGCGACGGTGGAACTGCCGGTGACGGTGAGCATCGACCCGGCGCTGACGCCTGGGACAAGCCTGCAATTCGGCGGCGTGGTCGCAACGAGCACGGCCGACCCGAACTTGACCAACAACAGTGCTGATGCAGACACCAGCGTCGCCGGGCAGACATCGTTTGTCATCGTCAAGCAGCAGGCGGCGCCGGCAGGTGATGTGCTGGCCGGAACGCTGGTGACCTACACGATCACCTTCACGAACACAGGCCCAGGCACGGCGCGCATGGTCGATGTCAAAGATCAACTGCCGGCCGGCCTCAGCCTGGTCAGCGCCAGCGCGGGACTCTACGGTTTTTGCAGCGGCGCAATCTGCCAGTTCGGCTCGTTGCCGCTCAATGCCTCGCACACCATGACCGTTGTGGCCATGGTAGATAGCGCGGCCCTCACAGGCAGTGTGACGAACGTGGCCGCCGTCTACAGTGTGGATGCCAATGATGCTACAACGGCGACTGTTGAGACTACCATCAGCACGGCAGCCAGCCTACACATCAGCAAAGTAGCGCTGAACGACCCGGCCTATGCGGGCGGGACGGCGCTCTACCAGATCGTGGTGAGCAACGACGGGCCAAGCGATGCACAGAATGTTGTGCTCACCGACACCCTGCCGCTGAGCACAACCTACGTCGGCGGCGACGCAAGTTGCACAGCAAGCGGCAGCGAGATCGTCTGCACCGTCGGTGCACTGGCCGCGGGAGCAAGCCGCAACCTGCTCATCCAGGCCAATGTGGACAGCCTCACCGCAGATGGGACAAGCCTGACTAATGTCGTGACGGCGACCAGCCCCACGGCAACAGCGCCAGTGAGCGATACCGCAACCATTACGGTGCGCCAGGCGAACGGCGGCGAGGCGGATTTGACGATCAGCAAGAGTGGCCCAGACACAGCGATGGCAGGTGAGCAGATCACCTACACGCTGGTCGTAACCAACCGCGGGCCAGCCACGGCGAACGATGTTCAAGCTGTGGACGCCCTGCCGGACGGCGTGCGCTTTGTCCGCGCCACCAGCAGCCAGGGCATCTGCGAGTCCGGCGTAAGCTGCCAGCTTGGCAACATGGCGCTCGATGCGACGTCAACGATCACGGTCGTCGGCGTGGTGGCCAGCGATGTGGCGACGGGGACGACCCTGGTCAACCTGGCGCGCGTCGATGCCGCCAACCCGGACACCAATCCGAGCAATAATGCATCTTCAGCCAGCATGATGGTGACCGCCGAAGCATTGATGAGCATTGTCAAAGAGGTTGCACCCTCACAGGCAAAGCCGGGCGCCACGGTCACCTATCGCATCGTGGTGACGAACAGCGGACCAAGCACGGCGGCGAATGTGGTGGTGGCGGACAGCGTACCTGCACAACTGCAGAATGTTCTGGTCAGCAGCAGTGCGGGCGGTTGTAGCAGCTTCCCGTGCGTACTGGGCAACCTTGCGCCGGACGGCAGCGCCACGATCCTCGTGGCAGGTGTGGTGGCGCAGAGCGTCACCAGCGCCTTCACCAATACAGCCAGTTTGAGCACAGGCACGGCGCTGGCAAGTGGCAGCGTGACCAGCGACACGGCGACGGTGAATGTCACGGCGCAGGCTGACCTGGCCTTTGCCCTGGCAAGCACGCCGACGACCATCGCCGGCACAACTGCCCTCGTGACGGCGACCGTGAGCAACCATGGGCCAAGCGCGGCAGAGGGTGCGGTAGTGACCATCACCCTGCCGCCAGGAACCAGCTACACCAGCGAGAATCTGCCCGCGGGCTGGAGCGTGGCGTCCAGTGTCGGCGCCACCGTCGTACTGACGACCAGCAACAGTCTGGCCTCCGGCTCGAGTGTGGACCTGGCGCTTACGGTAGCCATCGAGCCAACGGTGCAGCCGGGGACGAGTCTGCAATTCAGCGGTGTGGTGACGGCGCTCACCAACGACCCGAATCCAATCAACAACAGCGATAATGTCGATCTGAGTGTGATCGGGCTGGCCGATCTGGTGGTGAGCAAGACCGGTCCTGCCGCTGCGACTGCCGGCGCCATCGTCACCTACACGGTCGTCGTGACGAACCACGGTCCGACCGCGGCTTTCCTGCGCGACATCAAGGACACACTGCCGGGCGGCATCACGTTCCAGCATGCGACGCTCGCCCGCGCCGATGGGTCCATGACCGGCTGCGCCGCGGCCATCTGCCAGACGGCTGGCACGCTTGCTGTCAGCGAAGTGGTGACGATGACCGTTGTCGGCATTGTCGGCGCTGCGGTGGCAAATGCCACGGTGCTGACCAACACCGCTTCTGCCTTTACCGACGGGGTGACGCCAGACCCGAATCCGGCCAACAACCAGGCCTCCCTGCCGACGACCATTACGACAGCGGCGGCGTTGCGCGTGTCCAAGGTGGCGTTGAATAACCCGATCTATGCCGGCGACGTGGTCTTCTATCAGATCGTGGTCTCCAACGACGGGCCAAGCGATGCCCAGGCCGTGACGATCACCGACACGCTGCCGGTCAGCACGACCTATGCGGGTGGGGACGCGGCCTGCACGAACGCAGCGAGTGTTGTCACCTGTACGCTCGGTGCGTTGGCGGCAGGCAGGCAGCACACGCTTCAGATTCAGGCGCGCGTGGATGCAGCCGCGGCCAATAACTTGACCGTGACTAACCTTGTGACGGCCACCAGCCCGACAGCGGCAACGCCGGTCACGGCGACGGTGGATGTGACAGTGCGCCAGCCCGTCTTTGGTGCGGTCGATCTCGTGATCGAAAAAACCGGTCCCGCGCAAGCTGCGGCGGGACGATTGCTGACCTACACGCTGGTCGTCACCAACCTGGGACCGGGTGTGGCCAGTGCGGTTCAGATCGTCGATGCGCTGCCCTACGAGGTCATCGGCCGCGGCGTGAGCAGTTCGCAGGGGAGCTGCAATAACAGTGTCGTCTGTCAGATTGGCGATATCAATGTCGGCGCCACGGCAACCGTGGTGATCAGCGGCTGGGTGCGCACCGAAACGATCAGCGGGACGACCGTCATCAACACTGCGCGGGTCAGCAGCAACAACATCGAACTCACACCGGAAGACAATGTGGATTCGCTGAGCACAGCGGTTGACGCCTTTGTCTTGCTAACGATCGAAAAGAGCGCGCAGCCAACGGTCGTTACACCGGGCGGTTCGCTGAGTTACCGGGTTCTGGTGCGCAATCTGGGACCGAGCCTGGCGCGCAGCGTAGTCGTGACCGACCTGCTGCCTGTTGAGCTAGAGTCGCCCCAGCTTTCCAGCACCCGCGGCTACTGCGACGGCAATACCTGCTTCCTGGGCGACGTGCCGCCGGGTGATATTACGACGATTCTGATCCTGGGCAATGCTTCACTGGCGGCGACGGTCAGTTTCACCAACACCGTCCTGCTGACGACGACGACGGAGGTCGACCCGGCCAGCATTCTGCAGGCGCAGGTGCGCACCGATGTTGGCGACAATGCCGATCTGATCATGTTCAAGTCCGCGCCGGCGACAGTCTCGGCGGGCGCCGTGATCAGCTACGTGCTCGTGCTGCGTAATGCCGGTCCTTCGACTGCGGTCAATGTCCAGGTGCAGGATGCACTGCCACCAAGCGTCATCGTCGCGGATGTTGGTGGCTGCTTGCAGACTGGCCTCACCTCAATTCTCTGTCCGCCCGCGGCGATCCCGACTGTGAGCGCAGGCGCCGAGCTTAGCTGGACGATCGTGATCTCCACCAACAGCGATCTGCCCGTCGGCACTACGTTGCAGAACCGGGCCACGGCCAGCAGCGATACGCCGGACCCGAACCCGGTCAACAACACGACGAGCGTCGAGACAAGCATTGTTGGCCGCTCTGATCTGGGCATTCGCAAATTGGCCTCGTCGCCCAGCGTGGCGGCCGGCAGCGAATTGACCTACACCATCATCCTGACCAATGCCGGGCCATCGGACGCCACCAGCGTGCGTCTTGTCGATATCCTGCCTGCAGAGGTGCGCCTCCTACATCCGATTGAGGCCGAACGGTCGATGGCGATCGGTGTTCCCATCATTTGTCTGGACACCGTCTGCGAGACGGGCATGGTCGAAAAGGGCGAAGCCGTCACTCTGACGCTGCACACGCTGGTGAATGCCGGTGTTGCCCATCAAACGGTCTTCACCAACACGGCGACCGTCTACAGCCCGTCGGATCCGGACTTCAGCAACAACGTAGCCCGGATGCCGGTGACTGCAGTGTGCGAATCAACGCTGGTGATTGCCAAGAGCGCCTCACCCGACCCGGCCATCACCGGCGCACCATTGACCTATCAGATCGTCGTGCGCAACCTCGGCCCCAGCAACGCTGACAACGTGTTGGTCGGGGAACTCTTGCCGAGCGGTTTCACACCCACCGGCGTGAGTAGCAGCCAGGGCGACTGTACGAACTTGCCGTGTGCATTGGGCAACTTGCCTGCCGGCGGGCAAGCCATCATCACGGTCGTAGGCATAGTCGACTCATTGCAAAGTCTGCCACTTGTCAACACCGCAGCGGTTACGGCAACGACGCCACTCACGAATACCGAGTTGGCCTGGGTGACGATCACAACCACGGTCAACGCGCTAGCGAACCTCAGCCTGCTGCTGGACAGCACACCAACCGCTATCGCTGGTTTGACCGCCACGGTCCAGGCTCAGGTGATCAACCTTGGTCCATCGTCAGCGGTGGGTGCGGTGGTCACGCTGACGCTGCCCGCGGGGGCGAGCTACAACGATGTCCAACTGCCGCCAAATTGGTATGCGGCGCCCAACCTCGACGGCTCCGTCACCATGACGACCACCGAAATCCTCCTGCCGGGTGCAAGCACGCCGCTCCTGGTGCATGTTGCCATCGATCCGTCTGCGCCGCCTGGCAGCAGTCTGGAGTTTGTCGGTGTGGTGACATCACAGACGCCCGACAGCGACCTGACGCAGAACAAGGCCACAGCCGACACCAGCATCATCGCACGCGCCGATCTTGCCATTTATAAGCAAGGCCCGCCGAGTCTGACGGCTGGAGCTCAGGCCACATACATTATCACTGCGGAAAATCGCGGGCCGTCAGCAGCCAGCGTGCGCGACCTCAAGGATACGCTGCCCGATGGCATTACGCTCCAGTCGGCGCTGATCGAGATCGGCGGCGACGGTGTGACCGCCTGCGCCAATGCGATCTGCCAGATCATGCGGCCCATCGCCGTTGGTGAAGTGGTCACAATGACGGTGGCCGGCGTGGTCGATCCTGCGCTGGCGGAGGGCGCAGCGCTTACCAACACCGCTACGATTTTCGCCGAGAACATCACGCCCGACCCCGACGAAAGCAACAATCAGGCGCAACACGGCGCGCCGGTCACGACGCTTGCCCAGATTGGCATCGACAAGTATGACCTCACCGACCCGATCGGGCCGGACGGCCTGCTCGTCTATGTGATGGTTGTCACCAATACAGGGCCGAGCCTTGCCCGCAATCTGGTCATCACCGACACGCTGCCGCCGCATGTGACCTATCACAGCACGACCGGCGCCTGTGTGGAGGCAGTGACCGGCACGGTTGCCTGCACGGTCGGCGACCTGGCCGCGGGTGCACGCACTACCTTCCTGATCGTCGTCAAGGTGCACGCGACGGCGCCGAACGGTGTCATGCTGCGCAACACGGCGGCCCTCACCAGCACGACGCCGCTCACCAACTCAACGCTCTTTGCCGACGAGACAACGCACGTGGTGTTGAGCGGCGGGCCACAAGCTGATCTGGAAGTGGTAAAAACAACTGACGCCCCGATCATCCGAGGGGGCGGCGCGGTGACGTTCACGATGACGATCACCAACCACGGCCCATCTCCAGTTCGCAATGCGCAATTGCTCGACTTGCTGCCCGACGGGCTGACGCTGGTGAGCGTCCGCACGAGCCAAGGGTTCTGCAATGCAGGCATCAATTGTCTGCTCGGCGCGCTGGATTTCGGCGTTGACGCCAATGGTGCACCAAACATTGTCGGCACGGCGACTGTCACCGTTGTGGCGCGGGCTGGCATCGACCTGACAGACGGCGTCGTCATTACCAACACGGCCTATGTCCAGTCGGAACTGACCGATCCGCGACCGGAAAATAACCTCGACGAGGCCAGTGTGAGCGTCAGCGCTCAGCACGCCGATGTTTACATTGTCAAGACCGGGGCGCTGCTTGCCACCGCGGGCGACATCATGACCTACACCCTGACGGTCGGCAATCGCGGGCCTGCTGTCGCTGAAAATGTGACCGTGCACGACCCGATGCCGGTCGGCGTTGGCTATGTCACCGCAATTCCGGCGCCCACCGGCGGCTCCACGGCTGAGCCGATGTGGCATATCGACCTGCTGCCGGTGGGAGCGATAGCTACGATCCAACTGGTTGTGCAAGTTGCCCCTCAAGCGCCGGCGGCGTTGATCATTATCAACACAGCCAGCGTCACCAGCACAACCCCGGACGCCAACCTGGCCAACAACCACTCCACCATCACGACGCAAAGTTACGGTGCGGCTGACCTGGAAGTAGTCAAGGTTGCCGACCGCAGCGTCGTCTTTGGTGGGGAGATCATCAATTACACCATCACGGTGAGCAATCTTGGCCCGTCGCTCTCAGATCGCGTCGATGTCAAAGAGTTGATCCCGCATGGCGCAGAGTTACTGGGACTGGGCGCTTCTCAGGGCGTCTGCGTCAGTTCAATCTGCCAGGTTGGCAACATCACGGTTGACGAGCCGGTGGTGATCACGGCCTCCGTGCGTGTCATCAGCCCGACGATGGCGCCCGGTGCGGTGTTGACCAACACGGCTGCGGTCTTCACCAATACGCCCGATCCGAACCCGGATAATAACCAGGACTCCGTCGGCGTCAAGATCGGACCCGTCGTGAATCTGTCAGCGCTCAAGACAACTCACGCGCAGACCGCCACCGTCGGCACGGTGATCTCGTTCACGCTGATTATCACAAACCACGGGCCGTCCGCGGCGCCCTCGATCGTGATCACCGACCACCTGCCCTATCGCTTCACCTATCTCTCGTCAACGGCGGCGAACGGTTGCACCATGCTCGACGAAGTGACGATGGTCTGTGATGCTGGGCCGTTGGACGCCGGTCATGCACTGAAGGTGGACGTCTACTTCTTCATCTCTTCCATCGGCTACGGCACGGTGACGAATACAATCTATGCCGGCGCTCCCGGCTCAGATCTGGAGTCTGGGCAGGCGGAATCGGATATCGAGCTACCCACCAATCCCGTGCCAACTGTCCTGCTGCTCGATAGCTATACACTCACCAAGACGGAAACCGCGTTGATTCTTATGTGGAAGACAAACAGTGAATTTAGAACGTCGGGTTTCCACTTATGGCGCGCCGAATCCCCGGACCGCAGCCAGGCGGTGCTGTTGACGCCGGATGGAATCCCGGCGCGCGGTGTGGGCAGTTTCTACACGTACGAGGACGACACTGTCCGCGGCGGCGTGACCTACTGGTATTGGTTGCAGGAACTGACGACCGACGGCGGCGGCTGGGAGTATCATGTCCTGTCCGGTCGCCTGGGCGCGGATGGGCCAGGCAATCTTTACCTGCCCATGCTGATGCGGGACTTTGATGCAGTCTATCTAAATCAGACGCTTCAGTCGTCAGACGTTGCGCCGACCGCAACTGCGGAACCGTCACCCGCAGCGACGCCTGTTCCGCTCGCGACGCCTTCCTACACGCCGGCGCCACCGCCGGCGCCATCACCAACGCTGCAATCTACATCGACGCCTACGCCCAGCATAAGTGACACGCCTGACGCTACGCCAACCCCCATTGCAGCGCCAGAATCGCCTACGTCTAGCATGAGTGACACGCCTGACGCTATGCCGACTCCTATCGTAACGCCAGAACCACCTACACCCAGCATAAGCGACACGCCTGACGCTACGCCGACCCCCGGCGTGGCGTCAGAGTTGCACACGCCGGAAAGTACGCCCACTCCTCAGTATGCACCGGCAGACGGCGACACGGATCCCGAACCTCCATCTGCCTTGCCTACGGAAAACGCAACATCAGTGGTGGAAACTACCGCCGAAACGCCGACGCCAATGTCAACTTACACCACGATAGAGGATGATGCAGTAAACGCTGCACTGCGGGAAACACCACCAGCCTCGACACTGATTGAAGCTCCAACGCCCACTCCGTAATCATTCCTCAAGGCCAACTCCCGCACAGCATCGCCTGCGTAACTCCAGCGCTGCTACCAACCTGTGCTGCCGTTCCCACCCCGGCAACACAGGGCATCTTCGTCGATCCTGCTGTCAGCTTGGGCCGATCAGCCCGTACATCTTTGGCTCGAACTATGGCTCGTGGGTGGCGCTGCGCCCGGAGACGTTACCCCTGACCGAGCAATTGGGCATCACCCTGCCGGCGGAATCGATGACGCTGCTCGTAGCGAGATAACAGTCTAGTTTTGAAATTCCGGATAGATTGTTGTACGTTTCCTTGCTTGATGTTTGGCAAAACAATCTGACCCCAAGCTGTAGCGTCTTGCGGCAATTCTTACACCCAGGGTCGGTCAGTCAATTTGAAAAGGAGAACTGCAATGACGCTTCAGCTAGCCGGCTGGCTCTGCCTGACGATGGCGACGCTTGCTGCCTGCACAATGCCAGTCACGCCTGCGCCTAGCGCACCGGCGCAAACGGATGCTACTGCACCGGCCCCTGCCTCGCGCCGCGAGGTGACGATCTGGGCGCCGTATGCCGGTGAGCTCGAAATCGATACACTGGCCGCCAATGCCGACCTCATCCAAGAGGTCAACTTCTTCTGGTACGAACTTGTCGACGGGGGACGCATCACCGGCGGCGTAAACAGCAAAGCGGCGCTCGACAAGGCGCACGAACTGGGGTTGCGCATCGTTCCGTCCATTGTCAACCGGGGCTTCAGCCGCGAAGCTGTCTTGGCGGCGATCGGTGCGCCAGAAGCACGACAGGCGCATATTGCGGCCATCGTCGACCTGGTGGCGACCAACGGGTACGACGGCATCGACATCGACTACGAGAGTCTTGCTGCCGAGGATCGGGAAACGTTTACCCTCTTTATCGAAGAGCTGGCCGTTGCCCTGCACGCTATCGACAAGCAGCTTTCGATTGCCGTTCACGCCAAGAGCGACGACGCCGGCGCGTGGAATGGCCCCGCCGCACAGGACTGGCCACGGTTGGGCGCTGCTGTGGATCGCTTCAAGATCATGACGTACGACTATCATTATGGCACGAGTGAAGCCGGCCCGATCGCGCCGGTGGCATGGATCGACGATGTGCTGACCTATGCGGCCACGGTGGTGTCGCCCGCCAAGACCTACATGGGCGTGCATTTCTACGGCTACGAATGGGTGGGTGCGTCAGGCGTCGGCATCGAGTGGCGCCAGGCCGTCAAGCGCGCCGCGCAGAACGACGCCACGATCCAACGCGATGAGTCGAGTGAGGCGTGGTTCACCTACGGCGACGGTCGCTTCACGGTCTACTACGCCGACGTCGAAAATCTGCGCGTTAAATTAGCAGCGATCGCCGCCGCCCATCCCGACCTCGCCGGCATCGCCATCTGGCGGCTGGGCGGCGAAGACCCGGAGAATTGGGAGGCAATTCGCGCGTGGGCAGGGGAATAAGAGACTGGGAGACGGGGAGAGGGGAGACAAGAATGAATGGTCAGGGGTGAACCGTGAAGTCTCGCCCTCTCCTTGTCTCCCCTTCTCCCTGTCCCCTCTCTTTACAACGCGGCGACGGCGTCAAACGTCGGCTTGAGCGCAGGGTAGAGACCGCGGTAGCTCTGGTAGAAGCGGTCGTAGATCGTCACCGCTGCTGCATTTGGCGAAGTGCTGCCGGTCACGTGAATCGTGCGGCGAGCCGCGGCATCGACATCCGGCCAGGCGCCGGCGCCAACGCCCGCCAATAGCGCTGCGCCATACGCCGCGCCTTCGGTGGTGTTGACAGTGACCAATTCAGCGTTCAGAATGTCAGCCAGAATTTGCCGCCACAACGGACTCTTGGCGCCGCCGCCGGAGACGCGCACCTGCTGCACCTCCACCTTGCCCGCCGTCTTGATCAGCTCGAAGCTATCGCGCAGACCGAACGCCACGCCTTCCAGCACGGCGCGCGTCAGGTGCGGCAGGCCGTGGCGCACAGTCAACCCGACAAACGCCCCGCGCGCCAGCGGATCAGCATACGGCGTGCGCTCGCCGGTCAGATAAGGCAGATAGAGCAGCCCATCGCTACCCGCGGGGATGTCCACAGCCGGGGCCAGCAGATCGTCGAAACCGACGCCCGGGGCAAAGGCGTCGCGGTGCCAGCGCAGGCTGCCCGCAGCGGAGAGCATGACGCCCATAAAGTGCCAACGTCCCGGCACGGAATGGCAGAACGCGTGTAGACGACCTTCCGGTTCGACAAAGGGGCCGTCAGTCGTGGCAAAGACTACGCCGGAGGTGCCCAGCGCCAGCGAGACAATCCCGCTGCGCACCGCACCCACCCCGACCGCGCCCGCGGCCTGGTCGCCGCCGCCCGCCATCACCGGCAAGCCCATCGGCAGTCCGGTGGCGTGCGCCGCCTCCTGGGAAAGATAGCCTGTAATGGCCGGCCCCTCATGCGTCGTTGGCAGCATGGCGCTGGGAATATCGAGCGCCGCCAGCATCTCTGGCGACCAGGTGCGCGCCTTGAGGTCGAAGAGCAACATGCCGGCGCCATCCGCCACGTCGCAGGCGTAGCTGCTGGTCAGCTTATAGCGCACATAATCCTTGGGCAGCAAGATATGGCGCGCCCGCTGCCAGACTTCCGGCTCATGTTCCTGCACCCACAGAATCTTGGGAGCGGTGAAGCCGGTGAGGGCATCATTGCCGGTGATTTCGATCAGCCGCGCTTTGCCGAGCCGCCGGCGGATCTCGTCGCACTGGGCACCGGTGCGTTGGTCGTTCCATAGGATGGCGGGGCGCAACACCTGACCGTCCGCATCAAGCAGCACCAGCCCATGCATCTGGCCGGTCAGACCGAGGCCAACCACGGCTTTTGGCTCGATGCCAGACTGCGCCAGCACGCCCCGGATACTCTGCACCGCGCCGTTCCACCACAGCGCCGGATCCTGTTCGCTCCACAGCGGGCGTGGGGTCTCGAAATCATATTCCGTGGCGGCGACCGCGACGACATCACCTTGTTCATCAATCAGCAACGCTTTGGTTGCCGTCGTCGACGAGTCAATCCCAATGAAATAATGCATGGTTAGCTCCCTGTTTCAAAGCCAGTTGGATAGGACGCCATCATTTTACAGCTTGCCTTCGGTTATGCCCTATTCAGGAGAGGAAAGCGGGGTTTCAGATTGCCTGGCCAGGCAATCTGAAACCCCGCTGCTGCACCAAAATTTTCTCACGTTAGCGTGATATATCTGTTGAATCTGTCGCCGCATCCGCTGACAAGGAGGTCTACCGGACGGCGTTTTCGGCGATCACCTGCTGGTACCAGAGCGCGCTGTCCTTGAGGGTGCGCGCTTGCGTCTCATAATCCACCCACACCGCACCAAAGCGCTCGGTATACCCCTTCGCCCATTCAAAGTTGTCCATGAGCGACCACACGAAATAGCCCGCCAACGGCGCGCCTGCCGCCATTGCCTCGTGCGCCTTGACAAAATGGGCGCGCAGATAATCAATGCGACGCGTGTCGTGCACCTTGCCATCGGCACCGGGTGCATCGGCATAACTTGCTCCATTTTCAGTCACATAGAGCTTGGGCGCCTGATACTCGAAGTGCAGCCGGCAGAGAGGTCGTATAATCCCTGCGGATAGACCTCCCAGCCCATGTCGGTGCGTTCAAGCGTGGCATGTTCTGCATCGTCAGCCGGGAATAACTCACCGTCGGCGGCCGCCTTGAGCACAGATCGCGAGTAATAATTGACGCCCAGAAAATCAGTGTGCGCTGCGATGGCCTCAAGATCGCCGTCGACGACAAAGTCCAACCCGCTGGCCGGCAGAACGCCAGCCTTCTGGTAGGCGTCAACCATGTCGGCTGGATAACGCCGCCCGTAGATCGGGTCGAGGAACCAACGGTTGAAGTAGCCGTCAAAGACGCGCACCGCGGCGAGGTTTTCCGGTGTGCGCACTGCGGTGGTGGCGACGGTGAAGTTGAGCGTGATGCCGACCTCCGCATCGGGGCTGTTGCGGCGAATCACCGGAACCGCCCAGCCGTGGGAGAGCAGGATATGGTGCGACGCGGCCAGCCCGGCATACCAGTCGCGCCAGCCCGGCGCGTGCTCGCCGATCTGGTGACTCAACAACCCACTGCACCACGGCTCGTTGTGCGTGATCAAGTGCTTGACGCGATCGCCAAGCGCGCGGGTAATCACGTCGGTGTATTCAACAAAGGCTTCAGCCGCAAAGCGCTGAGGCCACCCGCCTCGCTCCTGGATCGCCTGCGGCAGATCCCAGTGATAGAGCGTAGCGAACGGCGTAATCCCTGCTTCGAGCAGTCCATCCACCAGGCGGCTGTAGAAGTCGATGCCCGCCTGATTGACGGCGCCGACGCCCTGCGGCAAGATGCGCGGCCAGGCGATCGAGAAGCGATAGGCGTGCAGCCCCAGCCCCTTCATCAGCGCAATGTCATCTTGCCAGCGGTGATAATGGTCGCAGGCGACATCGCCGTTTGAGCCGTCGATGACCTTGCCCGGCGTGTGGGCAAACCGATCCCAGATCGACTCGCCCTTGCTGTCTTCCTGCCAGGCGCCCTCAATCTGGTAAGATGAAGTCGCCGCCCCCCATAGAAATCCTTCTGGAAACTGTTGCGTTGCCATATCCTTAAATGCCCAGCAGCTCTTCGACCGCGGTTTTCTCTTCCACCAGTTCGTCGCCGGTGACCTTGATCATCTGCTTGTCGAAATCGCTCAACGCCAGCCCCTCAACGATGGTGTACTTGCCATCCTTGACAGTGACCGGATAGCTGAAAATGACGCCAGCCGGCGAACCGTAGGCGCCGGTGCTTGGAATCCCCATGCTGACCCAGTCGCCCGCGGGCGTGCCGTGATGCCAGGTTTGCACGTGGTTGATAGCGGCATTGGCCGCGCTGGCCGCGCTGCTCTGGCCGCGCGCCTCGATAATGGCCGCGCCGCGTTTCTGCACGGTCGGGATAAAGGTCTCTTTGATCCAGCTATCGTCGCCGATGACGGCTGCCGCGGGCTTGCCGCTGATCTCGGCGTGGAAGGCGTCCGGGTATTGCGTGGCGCTGTGATTGCCCCAAATCGTCACGTGCTTGACTTCGGTCACTGGCACGCCGGCTTTGTTGGCAAGTTGACTCATGGCGCGGTTGTGGTCAAGGCGCGTCATGGCGGTAAAGCGTTCGACCGGAACATCCGGTGCGCTGCGCATGGCGATGAACGCATTGGTGTTGGCCGGGTTGCCTACCACCAGCACGCGAATATCCGTCGCGGCGTTGTCGTTGATGGCTTTGCCCTGCACGGTGAAAATCGCACCGTTGGCGCTCAGGAGATCCTTGCGTTCCATGCCTTTGGAGCGAGGGCGTGCGCCGACCAACAGCGCCCAGTTCGCGTCGGCAAAGGCCACGTTAGCGTCGTCAGTCAGCACCATGCCTGCCAGCAGCGGAAAGGCGCAGTCGTCCAGCTCCATGGCGACCCCTTCGAGCGCTTTCATGGCTGGTGTAATTTCGAGCATTTGCAGCACAACGGGCTGATCCGCGCCAAACAGATCGCCATTGGCAATACGAAACAAGAGGGCATAGCCAATATTGCCGGCGGCGCCGGTGACGGTAACGCGAAGCGGACTCTTCATTTTTCTTTCCTCCAAGTACAAGTCATACTCACAGTGAATAGAATTTTAGTCAGGAACATTTTTCTTGGGACACTCGTTGCTACCATGTAAAATAGCATGAAATAGCATACCGCCATTCGAGCATTTGGGCAATGTGCCGCTGCTGGCGTAAATGGCAACCTTGTTGCGTCCGATGTACCCCTGCTACTGTTTACCCTGCTGTTGCTTGCGACCTTGCCTGTTTCTGGCAAAGAGCGATTGGCAAAGAGATGGATGACTGCAAGCAATGCAAAGTTGGCTAGAAGGAGATTGTAGAAATGAAAAATGTCATGGTGCACAGGCGGTGGAAAGCGGCAGTCCTTTTGCTGCTGCTGTTTTCATTGCTACCAACGGCGGGGGGAGCGCCTCAGCCAGCGCTTGCCGAAGATCAGGCGGTCGATGCGCCTGACGCGCCTAGCGCCGATGCCAGCAAGGAGCTCGTCTATGTGGACGGCAGCGGCTTCATCCGCGTGCTCGACTTGGCGTTTTCCGGCCAGCAGGTGCAATGGGCCAGCACTTCGGATGGGTGGCGCAGCATTGCGCTTGGCGATTTTGACAACGACGGCGACAAGGAAATTGTCGCGGTGCGCGGCGCGCCTGGCAAGACGCCCGGGCCGGAACTGGCAATCTTTGACCCTGTCGTCGCCAAGGGGGCCGTCGTGCCAGGGCAGGCCATCAACGGGATTCCCTGGAAGCTGCTCTACACCCTGCCCCTGCCCTCGCGTCCGGCCCTGGTGTTTGCGGGCAACTTCGACCCCAACGTGCCGGGCGACGAGATCGGCATTGTCCGCGCAGTCGTTGCCGGCGACAACCCCGACTCAGGCGACCTCTCCACCGTCGTCATCTACAAGCAGACCAGCGCCACACCAGATGGCACGGCGTGGACCGTGCACCAACAGAAATCTTTCAGTGAGAACTGGGAACGCGTCGCGGTCGGCAACCTTGATCGGGCCGGGGGTGAAGACGTGGCCTTTGTCGATCAGGATCAAGGGAAATTTGGCGTCTTTCAACCCGACGCCAATTTCCGCCAGGTGGATGGTCCAGGCGGAAGCAGTTCACGCCCCTATAAAGATGTGACGTTTGGACAGTATCTGCGCGGCGGCAGTCAGGAACTATTGGCCGTGCGTGATGGCAACGGGCTGAATTCATTCCTGGTCTTTGAGTACAGCAGCAGCGGCGTCAGCCTGGATTCCAGCAAAGGCGACAAACTTGAGCCGGGGCCTCGCATGATCTTCGCCGGCGACATCACTGGCAGCAACGATGATGTCGAGGCAATCATGATCCGCAGTTGTAACGACAATTGCCGGCGTCTGATCGTGCGCAACGATGGCGATGACAAGGTCATCCAAGAGTTCGTCGATGGTCTGTCACTCGACACGGACAATGGCTGGCGCGCGGGCGTGGCGGCTGACGTTGACGGTGATGGGCGTGACGAGATCGTCATTATCCGCAGCGACAAGATCCGTTGGTATCCCGACGCTCATGTCTCAACTTCGAGCATTGACTACAGTTTAACCACCGACCGCCAAAACATCGTCGCCGGCGATCTCGATCGCAACGGCTTTGTCTCCGGGCCTGTGTTTGGGTCGACGCCAGGTCAGGTGCAAGAGATCGCTTATTTCGGTTTCAAGCGCAGCGGCGTGCTCAAGTTCCAAAATATCAGCACCAACGACATCATCCCCTTTACCGCGTCAACCAATGCTGCGTGGCTGACGGTCAGCCCCACTTCGGCAAACGCGCCAGGCGCCAACGGCGCCCCGCTCGACATCACCTATCAAATCGACGCCGCCACCTTGCAGCCCGGACAACGCTACACCGGCACGATCACTTTTGCCGGCGCCAATGTCGCGAATAGTCCTTTCAACATTCCCGTTTATGTCGATGTGAAGCTCCCGCCCTTTGGCGCGGAGCCGGCCGGCGTCGCTGCCTTCTACTACCCTTGTGAAGATCCCATGCCTTCGCAGACGCTTGAGATGCAAATTATCGGCTTTCCGGGCAACAATTTTTCCGCCCGGGTCTTGTCGCCGCTGGCAGCCGCGGCCGCCGAATCGCTGCACGGCAACTTCTTCCTGGGCGAGACCACCGAAAGCGGTTTGCTGCTGACAGACGCCACCGGCGCTCAGGTCGTGCTGCCCGGCACGGACGTGCAGGCCGCAGCAACCGACGCCGACTGGACGTCGGACACGCCGTGGGTGACGGCAGTCTCATCACTGAAAGACACACTGCCCACGGCGCTCACACTGACCATCAGTCCTACCTTGCGCACGACGGATTTTGCGCAAACGACGCTGTTGCTACAAAGCACCGACCCATTGAATCCGGCCCAACCAATTTTCAACACACACAGAGTCACGCTCGCTTGTTCATCGAATGCTGCGTGGATGCCGATCATCGGCCGTTGAGCGGCAACGAATGGTCTTAAGGAAAGATATGGAAGCAATTTAATGCAATTACAAACCTCGGTCAGTCCTGCTGCGCGTGCCGCGCGCGTGCTGCTATTGGCGTTAGCTGTAACTGGCCTGCTCTTTGGCATGTGGGCCGGATTAATCCGGATAGGATGGGGGTTGCCCACGCTGCGCCCGCTGCTGCCCGCGCTGCATGGGCCGCTCATGGCCGGCGGCTTTCTCGGCGTTCTGATCGGCCTGGAACGCGCGGTCGGCACGGGGCAACGCTGGGCATATGCCGGCCCGGCCTTGGTGGCGCTGGGCGTGGCCGCGGCGCTGGCCGGCTTGCCTGGCGGCATCGGGCCGCTGCTGATGACCGCGGGCAGCGTCGTCGTGACGCTGGTGCTGGTTGGGCTGGTGCGCTTACAACCGGCGCTCTTTACCGTGACGATGGCGCTGGGCGGTCTGGCCTGGGTGATCGGCAACGCACTCTGGTGGCTGGGACGGCCGCTGCCGGTGGCTGCGCTCTGGTGGATGGGCTTTCTCGTGCTCACGATCGCCGGCGAGCGGCTGGAGCTGAGCCGGATGCTCAAGTTGTCGGCTTGGAGCCAACGCAGCTTTGTGGGCGCAACCGGGCTGCTGGGCATAGGTCTGGTCGCCAGCGTGTTTGATTATGCCGTCGGCATGATGCTCAGCGGGCTGGCCTTGTTGCTGATTGCACTCTGGCTGCTGCGCTATGACATCGCCCGCCGGCGCATCAAAGCCGGCGGGCAGGCGCGCTTCACCGCGCTCGCGCTGCTGGCAGGCTATGGCTGGCTTGGCGTCGGCGGTGTGCTGATGATGCTTCATGCCGGCGTCACGGCCGGGCCCTACTATGATGCGGCGCTGCACAGCGTCTTTCTCGGCTTCACCTTCGCCATGATCTTTGCGCACGCGCCGATCGTCTTCCCGGCGGTGCTCAGCATCCCCATGCACTACACTGGACGCTTCTATATCCCCCTGGTTTTGCTCCAGGCGTCGTTGCTGCTGCGCGTGGGGGGCGATCTGCTTGGCTGGTGGGATGCTCGGCTGTGGGGCGGCATGCTCAACGTGGTGGTCATCCTGGCGTTCCTGGTAATTACCGTGACTTCACTGCGCCCGCGTGCGCGGCGAGCATCCGGCCTTTCCACCCAGCCCCTTCCGCGTTGACGCTATGCCGCATATCACGCGCTTGTTTATCAAAACAAGTCTCCTCTACCTTGTCGCCGCCCTGCTCGCCGGCTTGCTGCTGATGCTGCGTCCCTTGGTCGATCTGCCGGTGATCGTGGGCGGCCTTTCGCCCGTCTACTTTCACCTTTTCATGGTTGGCTGGGTGATGCAGCTCATCGTGGGCGTGGCGTATTGGATGTTCCCCAAATGGAGCAAGACGCGACCGCGCGGCTACGATGCGTTGGCGCTGGCGACCTTCTGGCTGCTCAATACCGGGTTGCTTTTGCGTGTGGTGGCGGAGCCGGCGCAGACGGTGAGCGCCTGGGCCGGGTGGGGTTGGCTGCTCGTGGCGGCGGCGACGCTGCAATGGCTGGCCGGGTTGGCTTTCGTCGCCAATACCTGGCCGCGCGTCAAGGAGAAGTAGGACGATGCCACGCCTGAGCGCCTGGTTTGTGCGCGCTGCGCTGAGCTATCTGACCCTCGGCTTTACTTTTGGCGCGTTGATGCTCGCCAACAAGGGCATCCCGCTGCATCCGCTGCTCTGGCGGCTGTTGCCCGCGCACATCGAGTTTTTGCTCTTTGGGTGGACCGTGCAGCTTGCGTTTGGCGTGGCCTTCTGGATCTTGCCGCGCTGGCAAACGCAGCGCGGCGATCTGCGACCGGCCTGGGCAGCGTTTATCCTGCTGAACGGTGGCATCTGGCTGGTGGTGTTGGGCGGGTGGAGCAATGGGCCCGCGTGGTGGCTGGCGGCGGGGCGTCTGCTGGAAGTGGCGGCGATGGCGGCGTTTGCCGTGCACGCCTGGCCGCGGGTCAAACCCTGGGTGGAAGAAACTAAATGACGGCTGAGTCAGAGCAAGCAAGCGCCTAAACAACTTGCTTGCTCTGACTCACGGATTCACCGATTTGGCACGCCAAACGCAGCCTTGGTGCCTGGCAGCAAGGCGTAGATCAAGATCAAGCCGTTGATGAGCAGCGACGGCAGCATCTCCTGCCAGGTGGTGGCGCCAAAGATCGAGAGAAAAGCCAGGATCAGGTTCAACACCGCAAGCACGGTGACAAACGTCCAGCCCTGCGGGTCCAAGTTCCACAACATGCGGAAGACCCAAAGGTAGATCAGCAGCATGATGCCCCACAAAATTGCCCCGAAGATGTCGAAGGTGAAAAATCTTACCGCCCCTCCGAACAAGCGAACCGGCAAGATATGCAGCATCTGCAACATATGATACCCGGCGACGAGACCCGCCAGCAACGCAAAAATCGCCAGCAACGTTACTCCGAGCGGTCGGCTTCTAGCCATGGAAATCTCTCCTATTTCTATACTGTTTTGTGGATGGAATGATCAACTACAAATAGAACAAGGCGCTGAGGTGGACGGAAGCAGCGGCTGTCTCCTTCCACCTATCAAATCATACCACACTTTGTGCGTTGCCAATCATGGAAATTTGCCGATTTTTGGGGACCTACCCGCCAGCCATCCCATAGTTGCCAGACGCGCCTGACGCCAGTACAATGGCGCCTGTGGATACAACATTCAGTGAAGCAACACAACTCTGGCTGCAAGTTCCCTTTCTGCAATTCGCGCCGTCCACTGCAATTGACGCCCTTGTCGAGGCCGCAACACTGAGCACGTATACGCGCGAGGAGTGCATTTTCCTGGAAGGCGAGCCAAGCGCCGGCCTCTTTCTCGTCGCTTCCGGCGTCGTGAAAATCTGCCGTTATTCCAAAGAGGGTCGCGAACATATTCTTCACTTTATCCAACCCGGCGACACCTTCAACGATGTCTCTGTGCTGGACGGCGGGTCAAACCCAGCGACCGCCATTGCGCACACCGACGTCACAACTTGGCATGTGTCGCGTGAAGACTTACGCGCCGTGGTGTTGCGCGACCCGACGCTGGCGTGGGCTATGATCGAAAATCTGGCGCGACGGGCGCGACGGTTAGTCTCTACGGTGCAGGATCTGGCTATGCGCAATGTGCGCGGCCGGCTGGCCAAGCTGTTGCTCGAACAGGCGGAAACCGTCGAGCGCGGCGAATTACCCACGCCGCTGACGCAGGAGGAGATTGCCCATCACCTGGGCACCGTGCGCGAGGTCATCGGTCGCACACTGCGTTCCCTGGCGGCAGATGGGCTGATTTCCATCCAGCGCCAGCAGATCGTGATCGTAGATCGCAAACGCCTGGAAGAAGAAGTCGAAATTTAAGCAACTGTCAGTAGTTCACGATTTTGCCTCACACAAAGACGCAAAGACACAAAGTTGAAGATGGCGCTCTTTGTGTTCTTTGTGACTTTGTGTAAGTTTCGCGAAGTACTGACTGTGCTGAAAACAGCTTTGACGCGGAGGTGCGGAGCGGCAGAGGTGCGCCGAAGAAAAGCAAAGCGCGTTCTGCCAGTAGTTTCTCTGCGTTTCCTCTGCATCCTTGCGTCTCCGCGTCAAAGCAATGGCTTTAAGCAGCCTCTACACGAATATCTGGGAGATATTATGCAGAATTTTGAGTTGAGCAAGCGCGCGCTCGAACAGCATGGCAGCGATATGCGCCAGTTTATCGACTGGCGCGCATCCGTGCTTGGCAATGGGATGCGGGTGTTGGAAGGTTACAACAGCAGTGGGCTGACGCTTACGCTGCTCCCCGACCGCGGGCTTGACATCTGGCTGGCCGCACACAACGGACGTCCGCTCACCTGGATCAGTCAGGGGTCACCGCACGTGGCGGATTTTGGCGCGGGCTGGCTGCGGCTCTTCAACGGCGGGCTGCTGGTGACGTGCGGGCTGCGCCACGTCGGGCCGCCGGAAACAGACGAGCGCAGCGGCCAATTTCGCGACCTGCACGGCGATTTCAGCCTGGCGCGCGCCTATAATGTCGCGGTGCGCAGCGCATGGCAGGATGAGCGCTATGTGACAGAAGTGACCGGCGAGGTCGCCGAGGCAGCACTTTTTGGCGAGCAACTTCACCTGACGCGCACGGTGCGTCTTGTGTTGGGCGAGCCGGCAGTCGAGATCGTGGATGTCGTAGAAAATCGCTACGATACACCGGCGCCGTTGATGCTGCTCCATCACTTCAACTTTGGCTACCCGTTGGTGCAAGAAGGCGTCACGTTTCAGGTGGCCGGCGCCGCGGTGACGCCGCGCGATCTCCAGGCAGCCTCGGCGCTGCACGACTGGCCGCACTATCATCGCGCCACGCCGCGGCATCTGGAGGAGGTCTTTTTCCATCAGGTGACGGCGGATACAGATAAGCAGTCGCGGGCCGTGCTGGCCTCGGAAGCCTTTGGCATCGCCTTGCAGTGGGATACGACGCACGAACCTTATCTGACGCAGTGGAAGAACTATCGCCAGGGCACCTACGTCTGCGGCGTGGAGCCGGGCAACTGCGTGCCGGAAGGGCAGAACCGCGCCCAGCGCGCGGGGCGATTGGTGCACCTGGCGCCAGGCGAACGCCATACGTTCCGCAACCGGCTCACAGTGCTGGATGGCGCCCCGGCCGTAGAGGATGCGCTGGCCCAGATCGCAGCGCTTGGCGCACAGGGCCGTCCGGTCGAGATTGCGCTGGATGATTACGCAACATAATTTCAGTAGTTGACGATTTTGCCTCACACAAAGCCACCAAGCGCACAAAATTGAAGATGGTGGCCGTTGTGTTCTTTGTGGCTTTGTGTGAGTTTCATGAAGTATTGAGTTTGTTAAGCCATTCGCCGCCGAAGGAGCCACACGACGCCATGCACTTTGCGATTCGTCCCTATCACCCCAGCGATCTCTACGCGCTCTACCAGATTTGCCTGAAGACGGCTGACAGCGGCCAGGATGCCACCGCGCTCTATCGCGACCCGGAATTGATGGGGCACCTCTACACCGCGCCCTATGCCGTCGCCGAACCCGACCTTTGCTTCGTGCTGACCACAGATGGCGCGCCCTGCGGCTATGTGCTGGGGACGCGCGATTCGGCTGCTTTCGCCAACTGGTGCGAGCGGGAATGGTTCTGGATGTTGCGCACGCGCTATCCGCTGCCCGCGCCGGAGGAGGACTCGCCCGACGCCAGGGCGATTCGTCACATTTATGCAGGACACGCCGCCGAGCCGGAGCTTGCCGCCTACCCCGCACACCTGCACATCGACCTGCTGCCCGTGGCGCAGGGCAAGGGCTGGGGACGCAAGATGATCGAGACGTTCACTAGCCGCCTTGCCTCGCTGGGCGCGCCCGCGGTTCACCTCGGCGTCGGCAAGCGCAACACGGGGGCGATCCAGTTTTACGAAAGAGTCGGCTTTCATCGCGTGGGCGAGGACGAAGGCGGAATCGTCTACGGCATGGAACTGCGCCATGAATCCATCACCGGGTGAATTTTTCGTAGATGGTCTACGCCTCGCCTACCGTGAACAGGGATGCGGGCCTTTGCTGTTGATCCTGCCCGGCAATACGGCATCGTCCGCCTGTCACAGCGGCGAACTCGATTACTTTGGTGCGTGCTTCCGCTGCGTGGCGCCGGATTTTCGCGGCATCGGGCGGTCTGAGCGTCTGCCCATCTGGCCGGATGAATGGTATCAGCATTGCGCTCATGACATGGCTGCTTTGCTGGCGCACCTGGGAGAGCAGCAGTGCATCGTCATGGGCACGAGCGGCGGCGCCATCGTGGCGTTGTGGATGGCGATTCTGTATCCGCAAAGCGTGTGCGCCGTCATTGCCGACAGTACGCTTGCAGCCTATCCGCCGGCGTGGCTGCACCGTGTCATGGGAATGCGCGCCGAGCGCTCGCCCGGCCAGATTCATTTTTGGCAGGGCGCCCACGGGGATGACTGGGCGCAGGTTGTCGAAGCGGATACGGCAATGCTGCGGTGGATTGCCGAACATGGCGGCCACATCTTTGATGATCGCCTCGGCGAAATCTGCTGTCCGGTGTTAGTAACCACCAGTCTGGGCGACACCATGCTGCCTGACATCCGTACGTCGCAACTTGACCTGATCGCTGCGATCCGCGACAGCCGGCTCTTTCTCGCCAAAGTGGGCGATCATCCGCTGATGTGGAGCAATCCGGAAGAATTTCGCCGCGCCGTCAATGCGTTTCTGGCAGGCGTGGCGGCAGGGTAAATGGCTGCCGGCGGTCTCGGCCATACGATAACAGTCAGTGGAAACTGTGGTTTTGGCTCGCTGGGTTTCTAATGGCCTTGCTGGCAGTGTTCGCAGCTTTCCACCGAACATAAGGCCACTGCTGACATTTCTTTGCATCCCGAAGCGCCAGCGCAGCAACTCACCGCTGCGCCCCCCCACACACACGAGACTGCTGCTCCATTCTCCTCCTGACCGCTCAAAATCGGGGGTCAACCGCCCAAAATCAGATAGGTTTTCGCTTGAAATCGCCCCCGCCGCTCTGCTACGATCAGGTTGCGATCGATCTTCTGTTCCAGAAAGGAGCATTCCCATGAACATCCGCATTCTACTGATTCTGGCGGCGGCGCTGGGCATCGGGCTTGGCTACAGCGGCGCTAGCCCGACCGAGCAGGCGGCCGCACGTGCAGCCACCATGCCTACTACGCCGCACATCGTCTACCTGAGCGCCCCCGACGCGGTGCACGGGCAAATGACGGCGCAGACGGCGCAGCGCCTCGGCGCCGAGCTGCAGCCAAGCTGGGCGGCGGTGCAGCAGGCCGCGCAGGCGCAGCCGCTGGATGCGCTGCTGGTGGCGCGCGACCAGTTCGCCGGGCTGAGCGACGCCGACCGCCTCTGGCTGCGGCGGCAGATCGAGGAGGGCGTGGTCATCGTGGGCATCGGCATCGACATCGAGCCTTTTTCGGCGGCGCTGGGGCTGCCCAGCCTGCGTGATCCTGGCGAGGCGCCTGTGCCGATCGGCGAGGATGGGTACTACCTCTTCCGCGCGCTGCTGCTCGGTGCGCCGGAGGATGTGCAGGCGATGCGTGACGCCAACTGGCTCGAGCGATCGATTCTCGAAGATAATGTGCAAATCGACACAAAGAAACCTTTAATGCGAGCCTGGGGTACAAGTAGAGGCAAGTTAACAAATGGGCAAGACATGCAAGCCTTCTACAACGACCTGTCTGGCTGGATCGAAGGCGCGTACAAGGATCGGGAGAGGTTCGCCACACCACCGGCAACGCCGTAAACGTAAGGAGTGCGTATCGAAGCAGCCGGACAAAATGGCACGCAGATGACGCGGATTGGGCGGATTCTTGCTGATCTGATCCGCAGATATCTGCCTGATCCGCGTCATCCGCGTTCGATTTTTACCCGATGATTCCCCTGGGCGGTGAAGATAGTGCTGCCGTTCATCTGCCTGATCCACACCATAGGAGAATTGGTTTCAATTCCACTGCGTCCATCCCCTCACGTGATTCCACTTTGAAAATAGCAGTTTCAGCGCTTCGCTCTACCAGGTTGCATACAGATCCACTACGCTCTCCACACCAGGTACAGCAGATGCGCGGCCAGCGCCAGCCCCAGCACCGCACCGAGCACGCCAAAAATGGAAACGCCCCACAGCGCCGGCGGCGCGGCCAGCGCCCACAAGAGCGACGAGCCGAGCAACAGCGCCGACACCAGGATGCCGTAGGTCAGGCGGCTGAGCGACGCCTGCAAACCGTGCTGCTGGACGTGAATCTGCAGCTCGCCGCGCTGCGTGCGTTCGAGCAGATTGACCGTCTCACGCGGCAGCGCCTTGAGCAGCCGGCTCCAGTCGCGAAAGGAGCGCACGACCTCCTTTTGAAGCTGCTGCGGGGAAAAGCGCCGTTTGAGCAGATCGGCGCCGTAACTTTGCAGCGTCGCCGTCAGGTCGAAAGCCGGATCAAGCTGGCGCGCTGTGCCTTCAATTTGGACGATAACGAGCAGCAGCAGGTTGATGCGCGGCGGCACGACCAGATGATGCCTGCGGATGATCCCGAACATCGCTTCAAAGGCCGCGCCCAGGTCGAGATTGCCATCCATCGATTCGCGAAACTCGCCGATAAATTCGGCCACATCCGCCCTGTAGGCCGCACGATTCAGGTCGATGGGAACCTCGCACAGCTCGATCAACTGGTCGGTGAGCGATTCGACGTCTCCGGTCAAAAAGGAGGCGACGATCCCGATGAAGTCGTCGCGCGTCTGCTCGTCGACGCGCCCCACCTTGCCGCAATCCAGCAAGCCAAACTTCTGACGCGGCAGCACAAACAGATTGCCCGGATGCGGGTCCGCGTGATAGAAGCCGTCACGGAAGATCATCTGCATCATGCAATCGGCGAACAGGCCAGCAAACGCCCCACGCTCGACGCCATCCGCCGCCATCTGCGCCGCGTTGGCGATGCTGTAGCCGTCCAGCTTTTCCATCGTCAGCACCCGTCGCGATGAGAGTTCGGGGTAAGCGACCGGGATATGCACGCGAGGATCATCGGCAAAATTCTGGGCAAAACGCAAAAGATTGGTTAACTCCGTGTGAAAGTTCAACTCGCGCAGGAGACTGCGGCTGAACTCCGTCACGGTGTCGGTGGGATGATAGTGCGCCAGTTCCTTGCTGTTGGTCTCGGCCAACTGCGCCACGGTGGCGAGCAGGTTGAGATCGCTGCGCACCTTGCTTTCGATGCCGGCGTGCTGCACCTTCACCACCACGTCGGCGCCGTCAGCAAGCCGCGCCAGGTGCACCTGCCCGACCGAGGCGGAAGCCAGCGCGTTCTCATCGAACCAGGCAAAAAGCTCTTCCGGCGGCGCGCCCAGCTCGCTGTAGATGGTGGCGCGCACGACCGCGGGCGGGTCTGCAGGCGTGTCAGCCTGGAGAGAGGCCAATTCTGCGGCCAGCTCCGGCCCCACCAGGTCGGCGCGCGTGCTCATCATCTGGCCGAGTTTGATGAAAGTCGTGCCCAGCTCGGTCAGCGCCAGACGAATGCGCACCTCGATGGGGTAGTCGCTGACCGCCACGCCTTCACCCGTCACAAAGCGACGCCGGATAAAGCCGGGCGTGTTGTCACCCACCCAGTCGGCCAACCCATATTTTGCCAGGACGCGGATGATTTCGTCGACGCGTCTGACATTGCCGCGGAAATTACTGACGCCGGAGATCATAGTTGCCTTCTCTGTTTGCGCGCTGAATATGCTATGCGCAACGCTACCCAACAAGCCGGGGTTCTGTCAATATCGGGCAAAGACGGATGGCTTGTGGAGCGGACGGCTTGTCGTGCGGACGTCCCGTCCGCGCTCCAGATCATCGGCGCGGAAAGCGCAGGTTGACGCGCCCCAGCCGCTGCACGGCCAACAGGGCGCTGGCGAGAATCAGGACGCCGCCGAACAGTTGCGCCGGCGCCAGGCGTTCGTGCAGAAACAATATCGACCAGGTGACGCTCAACAGCGTCTCCAGTGGGCCTAACAGCGAAACCTGCGCGCCGCCGATGCTGCCCATCGCCGCAAAATACGCGAGACGCGCCAGGAACGTGCTGACGACCGCGAGGACCAACACAGCGACCCAGCCGGAAAGATCTGGAGGCGTCCACGGCGCACCGCGCACCAGCCAATATCCCGCCACAAAGAGCGTCATCGAGGCGGTCACGTAAAAGGCAACGGTGCGCGTGGGATAGGCGACCAGCGTCCACTGGGTCAGCGCCGTCTGGAGCGAAAAGAAGAAGGTGGCAGTCAGCGCCAACGCCAGACCGACGACGTTCACCTGACCGCTTGGTCCGACCAGCAGATAGACGCCGATCATCGCCAGCCCCAGGCGCACCAGGTGACGCCGGGTCAGCCGCTCGCCGCGCAAAGCCAACAGGCTCAGCACAATGGGCGGGCTTAGCGCCAGGATCATGGAGCCAAGCGACGCTTCCAGGTAGCCGAGCGCCAGAAAAAAAAAGATCATGCCCGAAGCGTTGACGATGCCAACTAACGCCGACGCGGCAAGTCCAGGCAGCGGCAAGCGCAGCTTCTGACGGTCAGTGGCGGCCAAAGTGATGGAAAACATCGTCGTGGCGAGGAGCATACGCGCCAGCAACAGCGTGGTCGAATCGAAACCGCCGACGATGGCAAAGCGCACGATGGGCGGCGCAACGCTGAAAGCCACGGTGGCAAAGATTGCCAATAGCCAGCCAGTGTGGAGGCGAGAGTGAGTGTGCGTCCACGCACTGAATCTAGACCGAACTGCTGTATACGCGGGCCACATGGCTATTTACCTGACGAAGCGAGACGACGGTGCTGCACGTCGATCAGCCAGGCAAGGTAAATCAGCGGCGATGCATGATGGTGTGCACCAGAAACGCGGCGATCTGATCGATAGGAAGTATTGTACTACACGCGCCAAGTTCCGCCGCAGCCCTGGGCATCCCGTAAACAATCGAGGTTGCTTCGTCCTGCGCAATGGTAAGTCCGCCGGATTGATGAATCGCACGCAGACCGAGCGCGCCATCCTCGCCCATGCCCGTCAGCAGAATCCCGATGGCCCGTGCGCTGTAGACCCTGCCAATCGATTCAAATAGAACATTCGCGGAGGGACGCACGTGGTTGACGAGCGCATTCGTGTTCAATTGCAGTCGTCTGTCTTTGGCAACCAGGAGATGACAGGCGTCGGGAGCAATATACACAATGCCGGGTTGAATCCGCTCCGCTGCCCGAGCAACATGAATCGGCAGCCGATATCTATGCTGCAGCCAGGCGGCCAATCCAAGCGTAAAGCCGGCCGTGATATGTTGCACGATCAGGATGGGCGCTGGAAAATCGGCCGGCAATGCGCCCAGAATCGTGTTGAGCGCGGCTGGGCCGCCGGTGGATGCGCCAATGGCGACGACTTCGACCACTGACGGCAGTTTTTCCTGCACGGGCATTGGCAGCCGCGCCCCCTGGGGCAACGTGTCAAAGCGGCGTTGCACCACCCGCACTTCACTCATCAACTTGATGGTGGTGACCAGCGCCGCACGCTCGGACACACTTTCGGGCGCAAAAGCGTTGGCAGGTTTGTCGATCACCTGAACCGCGCCGGCCTGCAACGCATTGAAACCGATCTCCAGTTCGGGATCGCTGAGGTGAGTCGTGACAATGACAATCGGGGTTGGACACTGGGCCATGATCAGGCGCGTGGCGTCGATGCCATCCATCTCTGGCATCAATACGTCCATCGTGATCAGGTCCGGGCGCAACTGCATTGCCCTGTCCAATGCCTCCCTGCCATTGCTCGCATACCCGACGATCTTAATTTGTGGGTCGCTCTCCAGGATTGTCTGCAATGTCAGACGGACAGTCGGCGAATCGTCTACAATGAGGACTCTGATCATGAGAACAGGCTCTCCGCCCATGCCTTCTTATCTGCTATACACTGTGGTAAAGCCATTTTCAAATCAGCCGCGCCACCGTGCTCAACAGAGCATCCTGGTCAAACGCGCTCTTGACCAGATACGCATCGGCGCCCGCCGCCAACCCGCGTTCCCGATCCTCGGGCGCCTCTTGCGCAGTGACCAAGATCACCGGCAGATTCGCAAACCGTTTGTCACCGCGAATGCGGCAGGTCAGATCAAAGCCGGTCATGTGCGGCATCAGGACATCGGAAACCACCAGGTCAACTGGCTGACTTTGCAGCAGCGTCCACGCTTCCAGACCGTCGGCGGCCACGCACACCTGATAACCGGCAGTCTCCAGAATATTGCGTTCGAGGGAGCGCGTGGTGAAAGAGTCATCTGCAACCAGGATGGCCGGGCCGGCAGCGGGCGCCGCGAGTGGCGTCTCCTCCTGCGGCGTGACGCTGCGCCATGCCCGCTGCCGCTCCGTGCGCTGATTGGTGGCGCGCGCCAGTTCCGCCACATTGAGCACCAAAGCGATTTCGCCGGCGCCCAGGGTGCTGGCGCCGGCGATGTGTTGCACATGCGCGATAGGCTGTGGCAGCGGTTTGACGATCAGCTCCTGCACCTCGCGCACTGCATCCACGGCAATCGCCACCCGCTGTTCGGCCACGCCCAGCAACAGCGCATAGAGGGCGCCATCGCGTGGCGCCCGGTTCGACGCGGCGGGCAAAGCCAGCAGGTCAGACAGGTCGTGCAAAGCGAACACGCGCTCCCCGATGCGCACGACCTCGCGCCCTTCAGCGTGACCGATTGCATCGGTCGGAACGCGCGTCACGCGCAACAGCCCGCTGGTTGGGACAGCGAAGATCTGTGTAGAGCTTTCGACGAGCAGGCAGAGCGTCGTCGCCACGCTCAGCGGCAAATGCAGCGAGAAACGCGCGCCCTGTCCGGGCGTGCTGGCGACGTCGATGTAGCCGCGCAGACGCTCCACCTGGTCGCGCACCACATCCAGACCGACGCCGCGCCCAGAGACGTCCGTCACCTCGGGACGCGTCGACATGCCGGAACGAAAGATCAGCCACAGCAAATCCTGCTCGCTCATACGCCCGGCTTCGACGGCGTCGATCACGCCGCGTTGGATGGCGCTGGCGCGCACCTGCTTGCAGTCAATGCCGGCGCCGTCATCCGCGATATCGATGACGATCGTGCTGCCGCGCTGCGCCACCCGCAGAGCAATGTTGCCTTCCGCCGGCTTGCCGCCCTGCGTACGCGCCGCCGGCGCTTCGATGCCGTGATCGACGGCATTGCGCAGCAAATGTGTGAGCGGCGCTTTGATCTGTTCGAGCACCGAGCGGTCGATCTCCGTCTCGTCTCCTTCGATGGTCAGATGCACCTGCTTATCGAGCGCGCGCGCCAGGTCGCGCACCATGCGCGGAAAGCTCTCCAGCACCGTGGCGACCGGCATCAGCCGCGTGCACAGGACGGCCTCTTCCAGCCCGTCGACCAATTGCGCTTCGTGACGATAATTCGCTTGCATTTCGCTCCACACGCGGCGCATGTCGGCGAGCAGAGCGTGCAACGGATGGCTGGTGAATGCCGCGAGTCCGTCGTTGTTCGACGCCTGAGAGAAACGGCTGTCGGTGGTGTGCTTGCGCCGTGCCGCGACATAATGCTCGGCCTCTTCGATCAGATGCTGCAAACGCCGCATGTAGAGCGCATCCGTCAGTTGCGCCACCTGCAATTCACCCACCTGCTCGATGATCGCATCCAATTTGCCGGTGGCGACGCGCACCGATTCGTCCGCACTGGAGATCGACGTAAGCGCCGGCGCAGGTGTAGGCGCAGATGGGGGCAGCGAAGACAAGGGGACAGTGGCGACAACCAGCGCGGCGCGGTGGGCGGCGCGCACCGATGTTTCCTCTATGTCAGGCGCTGCAACCGCCGCCGTGGGCTTGACGCGCACAGGGAGTGACGCTTCTCCAGCCGCGCCAGCCGCCATCGCCGTCAATTGGTCGATGAGATGCGCAACTTCAACGTCAGCAGCGACGCCAGTGAGCAGCGTGTTCACCAAAGCGCTGAGCGCATCCACTGTTTGATAGAGGAGATTATACTGCGCTGCGTCGGGGTGTAAATCGCCCGAACGGATGCGACCCATCACGCTTTCTAACGCGTGCGCCACATTTGCTATGTCTGTGGCGCCAACCGCGCGCGCCGCGCCCTTGAGACTGTGCGCGGCGCGGAACATCTCAGCGAGCAGCGCGGCGACGTCGCCATCGGCGCGCTGCTTCTCGAGCGCAAGCACCCCGTGACTGACGATGTGGAGGTATTCCTGCGCCTCGGCGGCGAAGGTCGTCAGCAATTGCTGCATAAATCCGTCCTGCGATGTGGTCATCGATCAGACCTGATACCGTTCTGCCGTTGCCTGTAATTGATGCGCCAGCGCGGTCAACCCTTCCGCCGCTGACTGGGACTGCCTGGCGCCGGTGACGAATTGCAACGTGGCCTGGTTGATCTCGCGCATGGCCTGGGCAATTTGATCCATCGCCAGATTCTGCTGGCGCGATGCTGCCGAAATTTGTTGAGCCGCCTGGGAAGCGTTGTAGATTGCCCCGGCAAGTTGGTTGATCACGGCGCCCGCCCGCTGTGTCAAGGTGACGCCGGCCTCTACGCCGCGCGTGCCCTGCTCGGTGACAAGCACGGCCGTGTTGGTCGCCTTCTGAATATCGACCAGGATCGTGCGCACCTTGGCCGTCGCCTGTTTGGACTGTTCGGCCAGGTTGCGCACCTCACCCGCCACGACAGCAAAGCCTTTGCCCTGCTCGCCAGCCTTGGCCGCCTCGATGGCGGCATTGATGGCCAGAATGTTGGATTGGTCCGCAATATCGGACACGCTGGAAATGATGTCACCGATCTGCTGCGTCTGTTCGGAGAGGGAAAAAATGTTCTGGGCAATATTTTCGACCTGGCCGCGGATATTCTGCATCTCTTTCAAGATCGCATCGACCGACTCCGCGCCATCCTGCCCGACGCGCACCGTGTCCTGCGCCAATTGCGCCACATCTCCCGCCTTTGCCACCACCTGTTGCGCGGAAGCCTGCGCCTCACTCACCGTGGCCGTTACCTCGTTGATGGCCGCCGACTGCTGATTGGCGCTGGCCGTGTGTTCGCTGACTGTCGCGAGAATCTCAGTGGCGGCCGCGCCGATGCCTTGCGTCCCGGTGCGCAGGTCGAGAGATAACTCGGCCAGATGGATGACCATCTCGTTCAGTTGCTCCGCCAGTTGGGCCAGTTCGCCCTCGAACCGGCCGTCGATGCGCGCGGTGAGGTCGCCAGACGCCACGCGATCGGCGAATATACTGTAGGTGGCAACCGCGTGTTGCAGCGATGCGCTGTTGTTCTCCTCGGCCTCCACGCGCGCTTGTAGATTGTCGGCCATCGTGTTGAACGCATTGGCGAGCTCCTCAATCTCGTCGCCCGTGTGCACCTCCACGCGCTGTGAGAGGTCGCCGGCAGCCATCAGCGTCGCCGACCTGGTCACCTTGCCCAGATTGCTGGTAATACGCCATGCGGTGAGGAGACCAAGTCCGATGGCCAGAAAGACTGCAACGATGGCGACGACGACCAAGAGCGTGATCGTCCACCCGAGTTGCTTGTCCGAAGCTTCCTGGGTGGCCATTGCATGTTGCATGGCATTGTCGAGCATGGCGGCGATTGCATTATCCAACGCCACCTCATGTTCTTTTAGCCCACTGCGTTCCAGCACCAACGCCGCTTCCGCAACGCCGTTGCTCGATGCCAATTGCAACAGAGCCTGCTCAAGCGCCGTCCGGTACATGCGCCAACCACGCTCTACCTCACGGAATAGCTGCGTCTGTTCGACATCAAGCGCCCCTGCCGCGTAGATCGCCAAATCATCGTCGATACGGGCGAAATTGGCCTCCATGTCCGCGGCAAGGCGAATGCGCTGCGTGGGATCGAGGGCATAGTCGTACAGCCATATGCCCAACTCATGCATTTCGCTGTTGGCCTTGCCCAGGGCATGGACAGGGATCAGGTCAGTTTCATATAAATTATTTACATAACTGTCGGTTACTTGAACGGCATAATAGGTGTAAGCCGCCAGGCCGATTATGGCAGCGGCCAGAATTAGAAAACTTGCCGCCAAGCGTGCACCCATCTTCATCTGTTTCATATCACCCGACCCTTTTGCAATTAAAATAGCGAATACATCTCTTCAACTCATGCTGGATTGCATTCCTGCCGGCACAAATTGAAAATAACTTCCAGATCAAGCAGGACAACCAAGTCCTCTGTGATGCCAAGCACCGGTCGCTGATCGCCCTGCTGAGACTCGGCGACGGGCGGGAGAATCTCGGCTGTTGCTAATTGCCGCACTGTCAACACCGCATCGACATAGAGCGCAAGCGTCAGACCCGCGGCCGTTGCCAGCACAAGTTGGCCTCCACGCTTTGGTGCGTCGTTGCTCCCATGCAAGTGAAGTTGCACCAGCATCTGCGCAAAGTCCAACGCGGCATAGAGATGACCGCGCAAGTTGACCAGCCCAAGCCAGCACTCCGCCGTGCCAGGCGTCGGCGTAATGCGCCCCACCGGATGCACCTCCATCACGCACTTGCTGTCAAGCGCAAAATATTCACCGCCGATGACAACCACCAACACCTGCTGGTCGCCGGCGCCTTGTGTCGTACTTTGGATGAGCTGCGCAAGCCGGCGTGCGCGTTCGGCAAAAATCTGCTGCAACTCAGGCGCCACCTCCTGCGCGCTTTCCTTGATCCTGGGCGCTGCTCGACCTGGCTCCTCTTTACAATCGATCAATGAATGCATAAGTCGCGCCTCATAAACGAAACGATTGATGGTCAGTAGAGCGCCGTTGGCGTCTGTTCCATCGACGCCAGAAGTTGCGCGGCCGTGGCGCCATCAGTGTCAGGGACGACCGCATCGCTCGCATACTGATGCAATAGGATGCACGCCGAGCGCTGCGCCGCGTCTGCACGCCGACCATCGCCACAACGCCGATAGAGCTGCGCCACTAGCAGATGGCCGGCGACATAGTTCGGGTCGGCGTAGATGCCACGGCGCGCGGCTGTGATCGCTGCCTCGATGCAGCCTGCCTCCAGCAACAACAGAGCGTGGAGAGCATGAGCCTCTGCCAGCAAGGGCGTCTGCTCAAGCGCGCGTCCGACCCATTGTTCCGCTGCTGTCCACTGGCGGCGCTCGGCATACTCGCGCGCGACCGCATAGGCGGCGGTCCCGTCCCCCTGCCGGTAGGGAGTGAGCGCCGGCAATTGCTGGCGCTGCATCGGCTGCTCCGACCATTCCTGCTTTGGCGGCGCAGTTAACGGTGCAGTTGGCGGTGTTGCAGGCCGCCCGGCCAACGGTAAACACAGCGCATCATCCATTGGATACACCGACGCCTCTACAATTTTTTTGGCAGAAAGCTGCTGGCATGGCGCAGCCACCGCGCATTCCTCCTCGTGTGGGCGGCGATAAGCCACGGTGCCGGGCAGGTTGACGGTTGCGTAGCGGGCGAATATCTCCTGCGACGGTTCGGCGTGGCCGACGAGCAACCACCCACCGCGGCGCAACGCCAGGTGCAGACGCTCGACAACGCCGCGCGTCGTCGGCGGCGAAAAGTAGATCAATACGTTCCGGCACAGGATCAGATCCATGTGCGCCGTGTTGTTCAGCAACGATGGATAGGTGGCTTCTATGAGGTTGAGAGGGGCGAAAGTAACGCGGCGCCGGATAGTGGGTGCAAGTTCGTAGAAGCGTCCCTGTTGTGTAAAGTAGCGCGTGCGGAGCTCCTCGTCCACCTGGCGAAACGACCATGCCCCGTAGAGGCCATGCTGGGCGCGCTCCAATGCTTGATGGTCGATATCGGTTGCCAAGATGGAGATCTCCCACTCTGCGGGGGTGGGAAGTAGTCTATCCAGCAGAATGGCGATGGAGTAAGGCTCCTCGCCGGTGGCGCAGGCTGCACTCCAGATGCGCAGGCGACGTTGCGGCCGGCGCTGCTCGATGATCTCCGGCAGGATGGTGGCGGCAAGCGCCTCGAATTGTGGCTGGTTGCGGAAAAAATGGGTTTCGCCAATCGTGAGGTGAGAGATAAACGCACGTGTGACTGGATGGTCAGGCTGTGCGTCGATGAGTAGACGATACAGATCTTCACAGCGCGCCAAGCTGAACTGGACGAGCGTCTCGCGGACGGCGCGCGCCAGATCGGGCAGGCGGCACTCAGGAAATTCGAGACCGGTCATGGAGGTTGCCAACTGGGCCAGGCGCCCGAGTTCGGTTCTATCCAGCGCAGGTTTCAGGTGCGTATGCATAGAGAGAGTCATGGGCATGTCTCAGTGAATGACCGGGATCGACTCAGACAATGTAGACGGATTTAGCAACAGGATCACTCGATGATCGAGGTGGATCAACTGTTGGACGGCAAAGCGCGGCGTGGTCGGTGCAGTAATGGTTTCAATGCTGGCCGCAGGCAAGTCGAGCACTTCCACCAGGGCATCGACAATCATGCCAAAGCATTGAGCATCCGTTTGGACGATCAGGATCGACGTGTTGCGGTCAGGCGGCTGCACTGAAAGATGCAGCCGGCGGCGCAAGTCGATGACTGGGATGACATGGCCGCGCAGATTGACGACGCCTGCGATCCATTCCGGTGCGTCCGGCAACGGCGTCAGCGCGACCATCCGCACCACTTCAGAAACTGCGGTTACATTCAGCGCGTATTCGTCATGCTGAAGTCGAAAGATGACTGCTTGCATCGATTATGCCGCTACTGTTTCATAGGCAGGTGCGGCAACCGACGCTGCCTTTTGGATGGGGACGCGCAGCGTAAAAATCGAGCCTCTGCCGGAAATCCCTTCGGAATGCGCCGTGATCGAACCGCCGTGCGCCTCGACGATCTCTTTCACAACATAGAGACCAAGCCCGGTGCCGCGAATGGCGCGCACCGTACGGCTGGCGCCGCGGTGATACTTTTCAAAGAGTTCATTCATCTGTGCGGGGGAAATGCCGAAGCCGTTGTCCTTGACCTCAACCGTGATCCACTGGTTGTCGTGCGCAAGCGTTACGTCGATCTCGCCCCCCTCAGGCGTATACTTGATAGCGTTTGAGATCAGATTCTCGAAGACCTGCTTGAGACGTTCACCGTCGACCCAGCCATAGACCGGCGCGCCGGGCGTATGCACGGTCAGCCGTTGGTTGCGCGTCTGCGCCTGCACGCTGGAAAGGCGCATGGCATTTTCCAGGAGGACAACGATCTCGGTTTCCGCCGGTTCGATGCGCAGGAAGCTGGCGTCGATCTTGGCAAAGTCCAGATAATCGTTGATCAGGTTGTTGAGTTGCTGGGCCGCCTGCATTGCCAGCGAGAGCAATTCCTGTTGGGATACAGTGAAGTTGGTGACCTCATCCCAGGTTAAAAGCTGGAGCGCCAGCAGCGTGCTGCCCGCCGGGTTGCGCAGGTCATGCGTGATCATAGAGTAGAAATCAGTTTTGAATTGCTGAAGTTGGCGTTGCGCCACCAACCCCGCGCGATGCTCCATTGCCTGTTCGAGCGCGTAGAAGAACTCGGTGTGATCGCTGCCGATGGCAAGATCCTGCTTTTCCATATAACCGTCCGCCCCCTCACGCACCGCCGCGGTCGCCGACTTGATCCCGCCCATGCCGGTCAAGACCACGACGGTTGAGGTCTCATTCGTGGCGCGCAAGCGGCGGAGCACCTCGATCCCATCGAGGTCAGGTAGAATCAGGTCGAGCAGGATCAAGTGATAGGGAGGATCAGTGATCTGGAGCAAATGCATAGCCTCCTCGCCAAATTCCGCTTCCTGCACCATGGCGCCTTGCTGCGTCAAGACAGCGCGCAGGAACATGCGAATCGTGGACGAGTCATCCACCAAGAGGACATGTTTCGCTTTCAGCATTTTGACTCCTTCTCTCTCCATGTCCCGCAAAAACGGGAAAGGCGTTAATTCCCTGTCACTATTCCCTGTCACTATTCCCTGTCACTATTCCCTGTCACTAT
>Ga0073899_10000115_pt1 | contig 69844 bp, 54 predicted proteins | sample KloWWTmetaKNB5Ph_FD_88975 | JGI IMG/M metagenome (GOLD analysis project Ga0073899, IMG submission 88975) | Active sludge microbial communities from Klosterneuburg, Austria, studying microevolution and ecology of nitrifiers - Klosterneuburg... | ecosystem: Engineered > WWTP > Aerobic digester >... | reverse complement strand
GAACAACACGAAGAGAATTCAAACCCAACCGCGGCGGCCGTCCTCAACTAATTCTTCGTCCGAAGAAAGCCGGCAGGTCAGATGCAATCATCACGAATCTATCCCGGAACGTAACGCGGGCGGGTGTCGGATCTTCGTTTTTTTGCTAATCGGATTCTCTCTGCGGCCCCAAGTAATCTTGGCCGGATCTGCGCGATGCGACGGGCCGTGCGTACCGGCGACGGAATCGCCGATCGCGTGTCAGTCCAGGTAAGGCCGTTGCGAGATTTCGGCCACCTCCGCATCCGTCATCGTCGACATCATGCAGGCCAACAGCATCTGCACCAGCAGCAGACTGCCGCCGACGGCAACATCTGCCGCGACCTCGGGCCAGTACATCTTCAACAGCGCCGCCAGCAACAGGCCGAGGGGAAAGCAGACGAAAACCGACAGGAACAGCGCGACAAACAGGGTACCGCCACGCAGCAATCCCTCGCGCGTCCAGTGCAGTCGCCGGTTCTCCTGCCGCATCGCGGAAATCGAAACAGCAAGCACGCGGATGGCGACCAGCGCCACCAGCACCGCGACCGCACGCCACTCAAACAACAGGGGTTGTTCGAATCCACCGCCGCCGGCGTAGATCGCCAGGAGAAAAACCGCGGAAAATGCACACGCTGCGAGCATCTTGAGCACGTCAAGCGCGTGCCCGAGCAGGCCGCGTTCGTGAAAGAACAACGACGACAACCCGACCAGCAGCACCAGTTCCGCCGCGCCTGAGATCAGCAGCAGTGGAAAGGTCAACCATCCCAGCGCGAGCGCGGCGACGGCCAATGAAAACTGCAGCAACTCAGCGACGATTGTCGATGCGCGCAGTCGCGTCCAGTCGATCTTGCCCGCCATATACGATCCCCGACTCGCCCCGGCCCGCGTATCCGCGCACGCTTCGACCGCACAATACCCGTATCGCACCGCAATTCTTCGTCACAGCAGCGAGCCGCACCGTCAGCGCAATGTAATCGGATCAACTCGCGCTTGCGATGCCCGCATCCGCGTAGACGCGATGATGCGCAGCATCATCAGGTGGGTGTGGCAGTGCCGACGGACACCCTCATCGTGGGAGTATGGGAAATTCAAACGCCCCTTTTGGGCAGTCTGCGCGGTAGCCAGGGGCGGTACAAGCATCGGTTTGGCCTTGGTTGGGGCGCCACTGCAGCGCGTTTGGGCGGGTTGATGGGGGTTCGGCAGCGCCGCTCGTGGCGATTTTCCTCCGACTATTTGAGGACCGAATCAATAGTTCCTTGCACCGCACTTCGAAGTGCGTGATCGACACGCACGTTGTCCGTGTCTCGGTTATCGCGAATCGATAGGTGTAATCAATGAGTGTGATCGTATCAATTGACTTCCCTGCATAGAGAAGAGCTCTTAGAGTGGAGCCACTACGACCACTGGAGCCTGCGCCATGAGTAAGCCGACCGACACTTCAAAACCGACCCTTCTGACTACTGATTTCGGTGCCCCGGTTCCTGACAACCAGAACAGTCTGACCGCCGGCCCACGCGGGCCGCTGCTGGCACAGGACGTTTGGCTCAACGAGAAACTCGCGAACTTCGTGCGCGAGGTCATCCCCGAGCGGCGCATGCATGCAAAAGGCTCGGGTGCGTTCGGTACCTTCACCGTTACCCATGACATCTCGAAATATACCCGCGCAAAGATTTTCGATACGGTTGGAAAGAAGACCGAGATGTTCGCCCGCTTCACCACCGTGGCTGGTGAGCGCGGCGCAGCCGATGCCGAGCGCGATATCCGTGGCTTCGCACTGAAGTTCTACACCGAGGAAGGCAATTGGGACATGGTGGGCAACAACACCCCGGTGTTCTTCATCCGCGATCCGCTCAAGTTCCCGGACCTCAACAAGGCGGTGAAGCGCTGCCCGCACACCAACCTGCGCAGCGCCACTTACAATTGGGACTACTGGACGCTGCTGCCCGAGGCGTTGCACCAGGTCACCGTGGTGATGAGTGACCGCGGTATTCCGGCCAGCTATCGGCACATGCACGGGTTCGGCTCGCACACTTACAGCATGTGGAATGCAAACGGCGAACGCTTCTGGGTGAAGTTTCATTTCCGCACTCAGCAGGGCATCAAGAACCTGACCGATGCCGAGGCTGCCGAGATTGTCGGTTCCGACCGCGAGAGCAACCAGCGTGACCTGTTCGGCGCCATCGAGCGCGGCGAATTCCCGAAATGGACGATGTACGTGCAAGTGATGCCGGAGGCGGCTGCGGAAACCTCGCCCTATCATCCGTTCGACCTGACCAAGGTTTGGCCGCACGGAGACTATCCCTTGATCGAAGTGGGCGAGTTTGAACTCAACCGCAACTCGGCGAACTTCTTTGCCGATGTCGAGCAAAGCGCCTTCGCACCGTCCAACCTGGTGCCGGGCATCAGCGTCTCTCCCGATCGAATGCTGCAGGCACGCTTGATCAATTACGCCGACGCGCAGCGCTACCGCCTCGGCACCAACTATCAGCAGATTCCCGTCAATGCAGCGCGTTGCCCGGTGCATAGCAACCATCGCGACGGTATCGGTCGCGTTGACGGCAACTACGGCAGCGTGCCGCACTACGAACCCAACAGCTTCCATCAGTGGCAGCAACAACCGCAGTTCCGCGAACCGCCATTGAAGATCAACGGCAACGCTGATCACTGGGACTTCCGCGAAGACGATGCCGATTACTACAAGCAGCCCGGTGACCTGTTTCGGCTGATGACCTCGGCACAGCAGCAAGTGCTGTTCGACAACACCGCCCGCGCGATGGGCGATGCCCCGGACTTCGTCAAGCAGCGCCATGTCGATAACTGCAGCAAGGCGGATCCAGCCTATGGTGCAGGCGTAGCTGCTGCGTTGCGTTTGCTCGGCAGCAACGTTCGCTAGCAATGAAGTTGGAGTGAGGCACTGGAGAGGACGGGCCCGGAGTAAGCCTCGCGAGCAGAAACAAGTTCGCCAACAAGATCGGGATACCCTTAATTCCTGACGTGGGATTGTGGGTTTCCCGGTTGTTCCCACAGCGCATGGACGGCGTCCACTGATCGGGTGACTTGCCCAGGCACATGGGCAACACTTCGGCGCTGCACATTGAACGATTCTCTGCGGCTTCAATATCTCTGAGAATCGATCGCGTGCCGCGCATGGGTTCCTTCAAAGAAGAAGCAAACCGCTGATGGCGATTGCAGAGCGTTGGGGCGGGCTGATGGGTACTTGGCAACGCCGCTCGTGGCGATTTTCCTCCGAATCCCGACATCGGGCGGTGCGCGCCGGGCGGGTCGGTAGTGCGCTTTCTCCCGCGCGCCGCGCTTTTCAAAGTCGGCGAGGATGGCGCGGATGGCGCTGGGTTCTTCGGTGCTGACCACGATCCGTAGCGTGCCGACACATTGGCCGCAGGCGCCCACGTCGATAATGAAGACGCGCGTGAGGCGGCGGCGCCCAGGTCATCGCGCGGCACTTTTCGTCGGGGTTGCGGTGGCCGCTGCTGGCCTCAGTCGACTCCTCGTCGGTAGAAGGACGTTTGCCACGCCCCGATGGCGTCCGCTGCGCGCGCCTTCGCGTTCGGCACAAAGACGCTGCATCACCGGCCTAAATGTGGCTTTGGACCACCTATCCTGAGCTGCCGACCAGCTCAACGGTAGCCGGCGGCCTGCAGTTCGAACAACTCGGCATAGCGGCCGCCTGCGGCCAGCAATTGATCATGCGTGCCAGCCGCCTCGACCTTTCCGTCCGCCAACACCAGGATGCGGTCGGCCATGCGCACGCTGGAAAATCGGTGCGAAATCAGCACCGCGGTGCGGCCGGCACTGAGTTCCTTGAAGCGCTGGAAAACCTCGAACTCGGCGCGCGCATCCAGCGCCGCGGTCGGTTCGTCGAGGATCAGCATCTGTGCGTCACGCATATAGGCGCGGGCAATCGCCACTTTTTGCCATTCACCGCCGGACAGGTCGATGCCGTTCTTGAACCGCTTACCGATGACCTGGTCGTAGCCTTTGGGAAGTTTCGCGATGACCTAGTCGGCCAGCGAACGCTGCGCCGCGACGACGATGCGCTCGCGGTCGGCGCGTGCCTCGATGCGGCCGACGGCGATGTTCTCGGCGGCGGTGAGGTGGTAGCGGACGAAGTCCTGGAAGATCACCCCAATGTGGTTGCGTAGTGCTTCGAGGTCGTATTCGCGCAGGTCGTGGCCGTCGAGCAGGATGCGGCCCTCATCAGGGTCGTACAGTCGTGCCAGCAGCTTGACCAGCGTGGTCTTGCCGGCGCCGTTCTCGCCGACCAGCGCCAGCACTTCACCGGCGTGCAGGGTGAGTGACAGGTGCCGCACCGCCCAGCGTTCGGCTTCTGGGTAACGGAAGCCGACGTCCTCGAATACGAACCCGGTGCATAACGGCACCGGCACCGGTCGCGGATTTGTTGGCGAAACGATCTCCGGCTTGATGTCGAAGAACGAGAACAGATCGTCGAGGTACAGCGACTGGCCGGCGACTTGCGAGAAGCCGACCAGCAGCCCTTCCAGCAACTGGCGCAAGCGCAGGAAGCTGCCGGCGAGGAACGTCAGGTCGCCGATGCTGAAATCGCCGCGCGCCGTGCGCCAAGCGATGTAGCCATAGGCGACGTAGTATCCGAGCGTACCCAACAGCGTTAGCAGGCTGCCCCAACCGGCGCGGCGCAACGCCAGCCGGCGGTTCGCCGCGTAGAATTGCGTCGACAGTTCGCGGAAACGGTCGATCAGGAACGAATGCAGCCCGAAGATCTTCACTTCCTTCGCGGTCTCGACGCTGGCGCCGGTCTGCTTCAAATACTCCAGCTCGCGTCGCTCTGGCGTCCACGAATAGTTCAGCGAATAGTTCAGCGCGTTGAAATGCGCCTCGCCAAGAAACGCCGGGATCAGCGCCACTGCCAGCAGCAGGATCAGCCACGGCGCGTAGATCACCAGGCCGGTGGCGAAACCGATGATCGTGACGAGTTCTTGCGCTTGCCCGAAGATCTGGCTCATCAGCGTCATCCGCCCCATCGTCTGCCGACGGGCGCGATCGAGGCGATCCTGCAGTTCGCTGTCTTCGAAATCCTCGAGGTCCAGCCGCGCCGCGTGTTCCATCAACTGCATGCTGAGCGCGTTTGTGAACAGCTCCGACAGCAGTTGGTCGACCAGTGCGACGATGCGACCGAGTACGTCCGACAGCACCGCCAGACCGAATTCCAGCGCCAGCAGGCCGAGCAGTGGTGCCAGCAGGCCGCTGTCCCAGCCTGCGCGCAGCGTGTTCAGGCCGCTGTCGAGCGCGACCAGTCGCACCACCTCGTCGATGATGAGTTTCCCGACATACAGCATCGCCACCGGCAGCAGCGCCCGTAGCAGGCGCAGCGCTAGCGTCGCTAGCGTCAGCGCAGGGCTCGTGGCCCAGATCTTCACCAGGAAGGGACGCAGGTTGCGCAGCGCGTCGACGCGCTCGCGGACGCTGGGTTTGGCTGCGCGGGTGGGCTTGGTGGACGGATCGGGCGTAACCATGGCCGGAGTGTCGCGGGCGCTGCGCAAAACTGCCAGTTCGCGGAGAGTGGAACGCATCCGTCGATCACGCGGAAGATTCGCTGGATCGCGATACCCCTGTGCATCGCAGGATGTCTATCCACCACGGCCGGCGTCGCCTTGCAGCAGTTCGGGCAGGTTCTGTTCGTCGCGACTTTTTATGAAAGCAGCCGAGGTGCAGTCTACGTACTGTTCTCTGACCAGCTATTCCGCGACAGCTTTGAGGAGCCGCAATAGCCGGCCGCTTCTAACGTCGCGCGCGAGCCCGCCCGACCAAATTGTGCGGTGCGGTGCGGCGCCGCACCAAGCAGCCATGCGCGCTCCTCGACTGGGACAACTTGGCGTGTACACCGGCCCGAAGGCGGTTTCCGGATGATTGCGATGGACGCGGTTGCGCGCCGTGGGTATCAGGGTGTCGCGAGCATCCCCGACTCCGGCACAGGCGCGAGCAGCACTCGATCGCGGCCATCGCGCTTGGCCTGGTAAAGCGCTTGGTCGGCGGCGCGCAGTTGTACCTGTGGGTTGCTGCCGTTCCGCTCGCTCGCAATCCCGGCGCTGATCGTGAAGACTGGTACGCCATCGTGCACGCAGGCACCCGGCAGCGCATTGCGCACGCGCTGCATCAGTTCACCCGCCGCGACTGCGTCGGCGCTCGGCAACACCAGCAGAAATTCCTCGCCACCGTAGCGGCATAGCAGGTCTTCACCTCGCATCAGTGGGCGCATTGTCCCAACCAACAGCTTCAGGGCGCGGTCGCCGACCTCGTGGCCATGACGATCGTTCACCAGTTTGAAGTGGTCGATGTCGATCATGACCACGGCGTACGAACCGCCGCTGTGTACGAGTTCGTCGAGACGCTGTTCGGCGCTGCGGCGGTTGGCTGCGCCGGTCAACGGATCGGTTGCTGCCTTGCGTTCCGAGGCCGCCATCGAGCGGATCACGGAAAGCCGCGAGCCGATGTGATGGGCCGCGGTGTTCAGCGACTGCAACAGGCGGTACAGCGTCGGATCACCGGAGGTGCCGAGTGCGCGTACCATGCCGACACCGTTGCCAGACACCGTGATCGGCGTGCATGCCGCAGCGCAATCGGCAGCGATCGGTCCATTGAGACCGCGGCAGGCGCTCAGAACCATGCTGTCCTCGAATACGGTGCCCATGCCACGGCGTACCAATGGACAATCGCAAGGGCGATTGATCACGCAGCGCGCATCGTCCCCGAGATTTCCGACGACCAGCGAATGGCGGATCTGACCGTCGCTGCTATCAGCCAGCAACAGCTGCGCCGGTGCACCATCGGTGGCGATGGCCAAGGCTTGGTGCGCGATGCGAAGTACCGCCGTTTCGTCTTCCGCGATGTTCAGCGCGGCGGTGAGGCGGACGTCGAGGTCATGCACCCGCAGCCGCTCCTGCAGCGCATCCAGATCGCGGCGTGCCCCCTCGCGTGCGGTGGCAAATGAGCGTGTGATCGGACGATAGATCCCGAACCAGAACGCAGGCACGATCAGGGTCAGCAGCACCACGCTGCTGCTGAACAATTGCGGTGCCCAGCCAGATAGCGGCAGCCAAGACCAAAACAGTGCGGTCACGAAGGCGTGCGCCGTGATCACGGCCAGCAGGACGAACCAGAGCCTGCGGTTGTCATCGCGGACATCGGGGAGTGCAGCTATGGTCGTTGGGGACGACAAGGGCTCGTGGCGCATCGACGTTCTCCAAGAACAGGGTGCCGATCTCCAAGCACAGGAAATCCAAAGCCCCCTGTGTTGGGCAGTCTACGCTGCGGGTTCACTCCGTCAAGCAACCTGCTCACATGCTGCGCGACGAATCCCCGATGCAAGTCACATCGACGGACAGAACGGCGGCAACACAACGGACTCGAAGCCATCGGCAAACAGGCGCGGGTCGAACAGTGCTGCATCGTCGCTGTTGTTGCCGGATACCGGGTCGAGTGTGTGGCTGGCGACGCTGGCTGCGGCGACGTTGAGAATGTCGGAGGCGGCATTGATCGCCAGCGCGCACAATTCGTATTCCAGACGTCCACCATTGGGCAAGGTCACCGTCTCAGCGATCGATCCGCTGCCGCTCGCATTCGGGCAGACGGCGCCGTTGAACGCGGTGCATATCCAGTTTGCGGCGCCGATCTCTGGCGGCAGCGTGTCCTGAATCAACGCATCAACGGCGGCGTCCGGGCCGTTGTTGGTCACGCTGACCCAGTAGCGCACATAGTGATTGGCGACGCGCTCGAGACTGCCGGTTTTCTCGACGGCAAGATCAGCATTGGGTCTGGGCCCGGCAAGATCACCAGTCGCGATCATAATGAAACCGTCGTCATTGCCGCTGCCGGCATTCATCGGCTGTGCGCCCGTGGCGCTGCCCGGCAGCGTTGCGCGATTCGTCGTGCCGGTGAGATAGAGCGCGTTATTCGCGAACGCCAGATCATTGACGTACACGTCACGATCCGGTTCGCCACAGGCGATATATGTGGCCTGTTTGATCGTGGTTAGCGTTGGATTGAACGCCGCCACGTAGCCACAGATTCGGGTTCCGGTGTTGTCCGGCTGCGCGCCGCCCAAGGTGCCCGGAAGGCTGTTAGCCCGTGTGTTTCCCGCTAAATAGATCGTGCCATCGTGGGTGGCGAGGCGACCTAGGAAAGTCGGGGCCGCGGCCGTCTCGCTGGTGCCGCCCCAGTAGGTGCCACCCACCCGAGTCGTCAGGTCGGCGGACAGTGCAAAAACGAATGAGCTTCCTGCGGTGCGCACCGGCACGGCAGCGTTGGCTGGGACGGGAAAGTTGAATGCTGAAGTAGTGCCGGAGGCATATAAATTGCCTTCACCAAACTTGAGGTAGTCGATGCGATCATTGGCCGTGTTTCCGCCGAGAAACGTGGAACGAAGGTGCGTGCCGAGATCAGCACTGAGGTGGGTCACAAATGCCTCCTCCGAAAACTGGGTTGAACCCGTCGGCTGATAGGCGCCAGTCGTGTCAACCAAGGTGCCGCGTCCAGACCCGCCCACATAGACCGAACCGTCAGTACCCAGCGTCAAGGCATACGGCGTCATCGTGCTAGCGCCGCCACTGATCCAGGTAGCGGAAATCGCTGTCGTCAGATCCAACGAAATTTTGGCAACGTAGGCGTTGAACCCCGCCGACAGCTTGACGGGATTCGCACCGTTGGCGATGCCCGGCAGCACGGCAGAGCGGGCCTGCCCGGCCACGAAAACTGCATCACTGCCGACCGTCATGCTCCACACGGAGTCGTAATCATCCGTTCCAAAGTAGGTGCCGGCTTGGAGCTGGGTGAGATCGGGCGACAGGCGAGCGATGAAACCGTCCGTCGGGATATTGTTGCCTTGTTGCGCGCCGCCATTGGCCACCGGTTGAAACGCGCCGGGCGTGGTCCGCACATGGTCGCCTTTGCCCGGCGCTGTGCCGGCGATATAAACACCGCTGTCGGTCGCGTGTAAGCCTTTCAGTTCCAGTCCGGCGCTGATACCGCCACTATCGGGGACGGGGCCGAATTTGCCGTAGAAAGTGGCCTGATGCAGCGTGGTCAAGTCGAGACTAAAGCGTGCGACCAAGAAGTTCGGCTTGGGACTGGTCGAGTCGTAGATGATTGTCGGCTGAAAGCCACCGGTCATTCCGGGAAAATTATTGGAATAGCTGCCGCCGGCGACATAAACGCTATCGGTATTGATCGACATGAACGCCAGCCCATCACTGGAGTTCGACCCAGCAAACGTCGAGCGAATAATCGGGTCGATCGTCAGCGGATAGTTGGCATCGTGATCGCCGAGCTTGAAGCCATAGGTTTTGCTGTCGGCCAACGCGTAGGCCACGGGCACGTCCACGCGGCGTCCGTCGATGTTCTGCCACGCAATCGGCGCGCTCATCAGCACGTCGCCAAGGCCGGTGGCGAGTAGCAGTTGGCCATCATCGGCAATGCTCATGTGGTCGACGCCATCCAAGGTCATGCGGATCGCCTTGGCGTTCGCACCCGCAGCCAGCTCAAAGCGCTTCTCGAACTGATCGTCGCTGAGCCATAGCTCGGCGCGAATGCCCGGCCACGGTTCGCCGATATTGATGCGCCGAGTTGTGGTGGCGCTGCGCGTGCCGTCGGTGTCGATGCGGGTAATGCGGGTGACGTCCTCGCCGACGGCAACCGGGTGCATCGACTGTGCGTCGTGCAGGCGCTCAACCATCACCCAGTCGCGTCCGTCGCTGCCAGCAAAGCGATGCACCAGCTCGCCGTCGCGGGTGACAAACAACGCAATGCCATCGCGCTCGGCCCAGAATGCCACGCGTGCATCGAGCTGCCCGATGTTTGGTTGAAAACTACTGACCGCGGCGGGTGACGGCACGGATGCAACTGCGTTCGACACCAGCACGTCGCCGACGATGAGCATCAATCCGCACATCAGCGTACCGAAAATATTGCGCATGACATTCCCCTTTTCTTGCATTCTGTAACGCTTGGCGAAACGGATCGAGCCCGACGCGCGTGAGGGTTCAAGGTAGCGCAACGGACAAGAAGCGTAGACCCCCTGAATGGGGTGGTTCGCAAAGACGGAATACACAATTGCAATACCTAGATCAGCCGACGTGGCGGTACGAATCGCCGCTGGATTTTTTTCCAGTGCCGAACAGATTCACGCGTACTCACGGCGGAAATTTGCAACGTCGCTTTTGAATTCGACACGCATTCATTCACAAGTTCCGCACGACGAACTGACGTTTGCGCAGTTCCGTTCGCGTCCCGCTGTTAGCCAGGAGCTTCGGCCATGGTGAACCCGGCAATTTCCCACGCGACCCTTCCCCGGTATCTGCGTTCCAGCGCCGATCAGGGCGATCAAAGAGATATGCATGTCGCTCTCGCCAGCGATCAGCGCTCGGTGCTGTTGGCAGCGGCGGGTAACGTGAAATTGGTGGCACCGTCACAGAGCGCAACGGGCCGAGCAGTCGCAAAACAAAACGGCCCTCCCCGGACAAAGCGGAGAGGGCCGTGACGACCGCGGGTGCGGCGTGGGATTACCCGATGCGGCGCAAGGTGACGAAGGCGGCACCCAAGAGCAGCAGGCTGAGCGCGGCAAGGCCGAAGGTCGAGCCAGCCGGGACCGGCTGATGCGTCGCCAAGTTGCCGACCGTGACGTTGAAGTTGCAAACCGCGGTGGGCGTGCCGCCGACTGCGGTTGCCGTGCAGGTCACCGGAGTGGTGCCGACATTGAAGTTGCTGCCCGACGCCGGCGCGCAGGCGACCGTCGGACCCGGGCAGGTACCGCCGGTGGTTGGTGACGGGAAGTTAACCACCGTACCGCTCGCGCCCGCAGGTGCCGACGCGGTCTGGTCGCTCGGGCAGGCGACGGTCAGCGTGCAGCCGCCGCCCTGCGCGAAGGTCACCGCATCGCTGTCTTCGGTGCCAGCGGGCAACGTGAATCCGTCACCGACGCTATTGAGGGTCACCGCCATCGGTCCAGTGAAGCCCGCCGGCACGCCGGCCGTGACCGTGAATGAGCTGTTCGCTGCGGTGTAGACGCCGCAGCCGCTGGGGGTGAAGGCTCCCGAGCAGGTCGCTGTTGTCTTCCCCCAAGACACGGTCGAGCCACAGATGGTCTGGACGCCGGCGTTGGACCCGCAGCCACCTCCTCCGGACGCAGGGGTCGCCGAGACGATGGTCACGCCTGCCGGGAAGACGAACTGGTAGCGGTCCACGTACTCGGCGCCCGAGTAGGTCATGCCAACGTCGAAGGTGAAGGTGTTGTCCTGTCCGGGGATGTATTCCGTCTGCGGGCTGGAAAGTGTGACCGTGATGAGGTCGGGCGCGGCCCAGACGCTTCCGGAAAGCGCCAGCATCAAACCCAGACCCGACAGCAGCGAACCTGCAAATTTCTTCTTCATGAAACCCCCAAATGGTGAACGACGTAAACCCCAGAATGCCGATTATTTTTTTTGGAAAAAAAACTATACCAGATTGTTATGCAACCGCACGGTGCCGCCCCTGCACACCGGGCGGGCGCCAGCGCCGGTGGTCGGTACTGCCGCCATCACCACCCCGATCGAAGGCACCGGCGGAATCGCGCCGCGCATGGATCACCTGTTTCCGTATGTTCGTTCGGACAGTTTTGAGCGCAGTCTGGAATAATCGCGGCACACTTGGAGTTCGCCCGTATGTCTGCCCTCGAATCGATCTCCGCGACTACGTCGCTGCAGGACTGGTTCGCGCCGTTCCGGCGCAACATCATCGGAATCGATCAGGAGTTCGAGTCACCTTGCGGCACGCAACGTATCGTCTATGCCGACTGGACCGCGAGCGGGCGTATGTACGGCCCACTCGAAGACGTGATGCGTAATGAGATTTTGCCCTTCGTCGGCAATACGCATACCGAGACCAGCGAGACCGGCGCGACGATGACGCAGGCCTATCACCATGCCTTGAAGCGCATCAAGCAGCATGTGAACGCCGGACCGAATCATGCGCTGATCTGCTACGGCACCGGCATGACCGCCGTGGTCAACAAGTTTCAGCGCATCCTCGGCTTGCGTGTGCATGAGCGCTATCACGACTTGGCATTGAAACCGGAACACGAACGCCCAGTGGTGTTTGTCAGCCACATGGAGCATCACTCAAATCAGACCTCGTGGCTGGAAGCACTGTGCGACGTGCGCGTGATCGATGCCGATGCGCAGGGTTCGGTCGATCTTGGCGCGCTCGATCGCCTGCTCGACGAATACCGCGAGCGCCCGCTCAAGATCGCCAGTGTGACGTCGTGTTCGAACGTCACCGGCTTGTTCACGCCCTACTACGACATCGCCGAGCGGATGCATCGTGCCGGCGGTCTGTGCTTTGTTGATTTCGCCTGCAGCGCGCCCTACATCGACATCGACATGCGCCCAACCGGCCGGCCCGACGCACACCTCGATGCGATCTTCTTTTCGCCACACAAATTTCTCGGTGGCCCCGGCACGCCGGGTGCGCTGGTGTTCGACCAGAAGCTCTACCAGAACCGCATCCCGGACAATCCCGGCGGCGGCACCGTGGACTGGACCAATCCTTGGGGTGAGCACAAATACGTCGACGACATCGAGGCGCGCGAAGACGGCGGCACGCCCGGTTTCCTGCAAGCGATCCGTGCGGCACTCTGCGTCGAATTGAAAGAGTCGATGGGTGCCGCGCGTATGCTGGCGCGCGAACGAGAACTGCTGGCGATCCTGTGGCCGGGTCTGCGCGCGATTCCGGGCCTGCACATGCTGGCCGACAACCAGCCGCATCGACTCGGCGTGCTGTCGTTCTACATCGACGACCTGCATTACAACCTGGCGGTGCGTCTGCTGAATGATCGCTTCGGCATTCAATGTCGCGGCGGCTGTTCCTGCGCCGGCACTTACGGTCATTACCTGCTCAGTGTGAGCCACGAGTATTCGCACTCGATCACTTGCCAGATCAACGCCGGCAACCTCACCGATAAGCCGGGTTGGGTGCGGGTGTCGATCCATCCGACCATGACCGACGACGAGGCGCGCCTAATCGTTCACGCCGTCGGTGAGGTTGCGCGACAACATCGCGACTGGGGTCGGGACTATCGCTACTGCTCGCGGAGCAACGAGTTTTGCCACATCCGCGATGATGACGCGAAAACAAAACGGGTTTCCGCATGGTTCGCACGCCTGCGAAAACCGGCGGCGAACTGATCACCGAACTTACCCGCGATGCTGACGCTGAGCTCCCGACTGGCCAACGCGATCGTGCCGCTGACTGCGGCGCATCCTGGTCTGGCGGGACTGGTTGCATTGGACGAAGGTGGCGACGCGTTCGCGGCGCGTATCCAACTCGCTGATGCCGCCGAACACCAGATCGACGCGCAGTACTACATCTGGCACCAAGACAACGCCGGCACGCTGCTACTGCAGGCGCTGTTGCGCGCCGCCGATCGCGGCGTGAAGGTGCGCCTGCTGCTCGACGACAACAATACCGACGGTCTCGACGATGTTTTGGCAGCACTGAATACGCATCATTGCATTGAAGTGCGCGTATTCAATCCATTCCGATGGCGGCGGCTGCGTTGGCTCGGACTGATCGCTGATTTCACGCGCCTGAATCGGCGCATGCACAACAAGTCCTTCAGCGTCGATGGCGTCGCGACCATCGTCGGTGGGCGCAACATCGGCGACGAATACTTCGGGACTGGCGACGGCGTGCAATTCATCGATCTCGATGTGTTCGCCATTGGCCCGGTCGTGGACGATGTCACCGCTGATTTTGAACGCTATTGGCACAGTGCCCCCGCGCAACGGCTGGCACGTGTGCTCGGTACGCATCGGGTCGGCCCTGAGGCGCTGGCGCGCATTGCCGATTCACGCCGTGCGGTGGCGCAATCGGAAGTCATGCTGCGACCGCGCTGCGTGACTGACCTGCTCTGCGGCTGCATTGACTTTGAATGGGCAGAGACGCGCTTGATCAGCGACGACCCGGCCAAGGTGCTGGGTCACGCCGGCCGCCACGGACTGGTTTGGCCAAAGCTGCGCGAAATACTCGGTTCACCGAAACGCGATCTGCATGTGGTGTCGCCGTACTTCGTGCCAACAGCGGCCGGTGTTGCTTTCTTCGCGGGGCTGGTTCGCCAAGGCGTGCGCGTCGCGGTGCTGACCAACTCGCTGGAGGCCACAGATGTCAGCCCGGTCCATGCCGGCTATGCCAAGCACCGGGTGCCGCTGTTGCGCGCCGGTATTGCGCTGTTCGAACTGCGTCGGTTGATCGCGTTGCCGCGTACACGCCGACGACGAACCCGCATTCGCTCGTCGGCGAGCTTGCATGCCAAGACGTTTGCGATCGACGGCGAACGTGTATTTATTGGCTCATTCAATTTCGACCCACGCTCGGCGCGCTTGAATACCGAAATGGGCTTGATGATCGAGAGCACCGCGATGGCGCGCGCGTGTTCTGCAGGCTTCGGCGACCACGGCCCCGGTGGTAGCTATGCGGTGCGACTGGATGCCGCCAACCACCTGCGTTGGCACATTCGCGACGACGACGGCGAACACGACTATCGCACTGAACCCGGCACGTCGTGGTGGCGACGCGCCGGCGTGCGGCTGTTGTCCTGGCTGCCGATCGAGCACTTGCTGTAGCCGTTTCAATGTGAACTTTCTGAACACGGTTGACAGTCCGATAGTGCAATGCCATCGTCTGCCGTTGTTAATATTTCGTCGTTCCATTGACCGCCTACTGTCGGTTCGTTGCCACCCTCCACATCAGGAATGGTCCTTATTTATGAAGCTGCGTCCGATTATCTTGACCGCTTGTGCATTGCTGTTCGCTGCTACCCCGCTGTTGGCCCAGACTGCGGTAAATATGCCCCTCAACACGGGCGCTGCGACCTACACGTTCAATTCCGGGCCGAATACCGCGTTCTTCGATTTTTATGACGACGGCGGTCCCGCTGGGAACTACGCCAATAGCAGCGATGCAACGACGAGCATCGTCACCTTTGTCGGCCCGCCCGGAAGCACCCTCCAGGCTCTGTTTTCGGCCTTTGGTACTGAACCAGGTTGGGACACGCTCTATGTCTTCGATGGCGCCTCGGTCGCTGCCCCGATGATCGCGTCAGCGAATGGAGCGCCTATTAGCTGCACCGGCAGTACTGCGCCCGGCGGCTGGATGGGAACGGGAACGCCGAGCAACACTGCAACCCCAGGGCTGGTGCAGTCGACCGGTAATTCTCTGACGTTCCAGTTCTGCTCGGATGGGTCGGTGCCGTATCCTGGCTGGGCAGCCAGGGTGACAACATCCGCTGTCGCTACCGATGCCAATCTCGCGATGGGCCTTACTGCATCGCCCGATCCAGTCGTTGCCGGCGCCTCGCTGACGTATGTCGCAACCCTGACCAACAACGGTCCGGACGCAGCTCAGGACGCGACGATCACGCTGAATCTTCCCGCAGGCGTCAACTTGGTTTCGGCCACCGCCAGCGGTGCCGGCAACTGCACACTGGGCGCTCCGGTGGTTTGCACCTGGCTGGGCATGACAGCTTCTGGCCAAGCACTGACCGCCACGGTCGTGGTGGATGTCCCCGCCGGCGCGGTCGGTCCGCTCGTTGCCGATGCAAGCGGCTCCTCGGCAACGGGCGATTCCAACCCGAATGACAACGCTGCATCGGCCTCGGTGAATGTCACCGTCGCCAATACGCCTTCGGTCCCAGTTCCAACCCTGGATGCACGCGCGCTCGCCCTGCTGGTTCTCGGCATGCTCGCGCTCGGTGCGTTCATGGCCCATCGCCGCAGCTAATGCTTCAAACCTGTCCAGCCGGCATCCATGCGATGTCGGCTGGCGGCAGCAAGGGGCCTGATCATGTCGAAGAGAGCAGTATTGCTCGCCCTCGTGTTGCTGCAGCCGTTCTCGTTGGCGGCGCAAGTGTTCGAAGATGTTTCCGTCGCTTCCGGGTTTGAGCCCGCATTCTTGGCCAATATTCCGGCCGGGGGAATTGCCGTTGCCGACTTTGATCGCAACGGCTGGCCGGACATCTTCGTCAGCGGCTACTTCGAGCCCAACCGGATTTACTTCAACCAAGGCAACGGCCAGTTCCAGCAGTCTGCTGCCGTCAACCTGACGCTGCCCGGCAGCAAGTGCAGCGTGGCCGCTGCTGCCGACTACGACAATGACGGCTGGGTCGATATCTACGTCGGTTGTCGCGATCAAAGCAACGCCCTGTTCCGGAATATCGGCGGCACCGGCTTCGTTAACATGATTTCGCCGGAGATCGATCATGCCCCCGTTGGCGGCAACTCGCCGCGCACCGATGCCGTGGCGTGGGGCGATGTTGATGGCAATGGCCTGCTCGACCTGTTTATCGGTATCTGGATCGACCAAGACAATCCCGATCTAAACAATCCGGTCAATATCAATCGCATCGTGTTGCAACAATCGCCCGGCGTGTGGTTGAACGTGACCGCCAACTACGTCGGTGCCGAGCGCGCCAAACTCGCGCGCAATACCTTGGCAGCGGTGTTCAGTGATCTGGACGGCGACGGCCGCACCGATCTGTATGTCGTCAACGACAAACTGCGTGGCAACCTGCTCTACCGCAATGACGGCCCTGGCTGTGGCGGCTGGTGTTTCAGCGAAGTCGCGGTGGCGAGCGGCGCAGGACAAACGCCAATGGGTATGGGCATCGCGGTCGGTGATATCGACCGCGATGGTGACTGGGACCTATATTTTTCCAGCATCGACGAACAGTTCTTCCTGCGCGGCATCAGCCGCATGCCGATGCAGTGGCAACGCATCACCGCCACACCATTGAACTTCTATGGCGTTGGCTGGAGCACTATTTTCGCCGATCTCGACAACGACGGATGGGAGGATGCATTTCTGGCGGTCGGATCCGGCGGTTTTTCGCAGACTGCCAACAAGGACCAACTGTTCCACAACGTGCAGGGCATATTCGAGAATGTCACCTTGCAGAGTGGCGCGCTGGTCCAGGATCTGCCGACGCAGCAGGCGGCACGCATCGACTTCGATCGCGATGGTCGTCTCGATCTGGTATTGGGCCACTGGAATATGGGCTATCGCCTGTATCGCAACGTCAGCCAGAACACTAACCATTGGCTGGAACTGACGCTTGAAGGCGGCGGCCCGGTCAATCGCGGCGCCGTCGGTGCGCTTGTCGAAGTGCTGACCCCGGATGGTGGTCGCCAGCGCTGCGAAATGCGCGCGGGTGAGTCACGCGGTAGCAGCCATGAACCATTGCTGCACTTCGGACTCGGCGTGTATCCGTCCGCGCAGGTGACGATTCGCTGGCCAGATGGTGTCGTCGAGCCGCTTGGCACGTTGGCCGCAGACCAGTTCCACCATCGTGCCTATCCCGCCGAGATGATGATTTTCCGGAGTAGTTTCGAACCATGACCATGCCCACTCGGGTGATATCGGTTGCCACTTTGATTCGTGTCGCGATGCTCGTCGCGGCGGGCACGAGCAGTGCGCTGGGCGCGGTACCGACCGTACTTCCTGCAGCTCGAAATACTCCCGGTGCCAAAGGCGTGCCCGATTGTTCGCTGCAACGCTCGGTCGCACGCGCATGGAATGAGCAATTGCTCGCCGCCATTCGCATCGACGCGCCACGACCCACGGTGCACGCACGCAACCTGTTCCATGTGTCGATGGCGATGTACGACGCTTGGACAGCTTTCGATCCGGTTGCGCAACCGGTCTTGGTCGATGAGTCGGCCTCTGCCGCACTACTGTCGACAAGCGATGCGCGCGAGCGCGCGATCAGCTATGCCGCATACCGCGTGCTCGTACATCGGTTCAGTGGATCGCTGAGCGCAGGAACGACGTTGCCACGACTCAGTACTTGTATGTCGGCGCTCGGTTTCGACCCTGGCGTTGATACGGTGATCGGCGGCAGCGCCGAGGCGATCGGCAATCGTATCGCTGCGGCCATCATTGCTTATGGCGTGAACGACGGCGCCAATGAGCAGCAAAGTTATATCGACCCGATACCATTTTTTCCGACCAACAGCCCGATGCTCGTGCAACTGCCAGGCACCGGTGGCTTGGCCGATATCAATGCCTGGCAACCCCTCATTCCGCCGGGTGCGCCGGGTGTGCAGAGCTTTCTGACCTCGCAATGGCGCGATGTTCTGCCATTTGCGGCGCACCGGCCGTCTCCTGGGGAACCGTATGCCGACCCCGGCGCTCCGCCGCTCTTGGGTCTGGACGGCAGCGAACAGTTGCGTGCCGACATGGTCACCCTGATCCGCTACAGCAGCGAACTTGATCCGAGTGATGCCACCGTTCTGAACACGTCGCCGGCAGTGCGCGGGAACAACCCACTGGGCAGCAACGACGGACATGGCTACGCATCGAATCCTGTCGATGGATCACCGTATGCTGACAATTGGGTGCGCCGTGGCGACTGGACACGCGGCCTCGCTGAATTCTGGGCTGATGGCCCCTTATCGACGACACCACCGGGGCACTGGAACGAGATCGCCAACGCGGTGACCGACCATCCGGCTTCGCTGCAACGCGTGCACGGACTGGGTGCGCCGGTCGATGATCTCGAGTGGGATATCAAGCTTTATCTCGCTCTCAACGGTGCATTGCACGACACCGCGATCGCCACGTGGGAGATCAAACGGATCTACAACGCATCGCGCCCGATCACGCTGATCCGCGAGATGGCCACATTGGGCCAAAGCAGTAATTCAGCATTACCGCACTACCACCCGAACGGCTTGCCACTTGAGGATGGCCTGATCGAATTGATCACAGTAGCGTCGAGCGCACCCGGCGAGCGTCATGCCCATCTTGCCGCACACATCGGAGAAATCGCGATCCGTGCGTGGGCTGGTCATCCTGCGAATCCGGCCACACAAGCCGGCGGCAGTGCCTGGATCCTTGGCGATCGATGGATTCCGTACCAGCAACGCAACTTCGTGACGCCACCGTTTCCGGGGTATACCTCCGGGCATAGCGGCTTCAGCCGCGCTGCCGCCGAAGTACTGACCGAGATGACCGGCAATGCATACTTCCCCGGCGGTATCGCCGAAGCGCGCATTGCCGCTGATGGCAGCGGTTTTTCACTCGGCTTCGAATACGGTCCGAGTGCGCCACTGATGCTGCAATGGGCGACCTATTTCGACGCCGCAGACGAAGCTGGCGTGTCGCGTATTTATGGCGGCATTCATCCGTCCTATGACGATCTACCCGGACGCATCGTCGGCCATCACATCGGTAGCGCAGCATGGCTGCATGCTGTCGAACTGTTCGGCACACCCGCGTCAGCGGCAGTGCCGGTGCCGGGACCATCACGCCTGCTGTGGTTGATGACATTGGCTGCAATGCTGGCAATCGCGCTGCGGCAGTTCGCGGCCGCAGCGCCGAAACAGCGTGATCAACTCTGACCCGCACCCCCAACGTCCTAGTTGAGATCGAAGCGATCCAGATTCATCACCTTGGTCCATGCGGCCACGAAATCGCCGACGAACTTCGACTGCGCATCACTCGCGGCATAGACCTCGGCGATGGCGCGCAGTTGCGAATTGGAGCCGAACACCAGATCGACGATTGTGGCGGTCCATTTCAACGCGCCGGTCGCGCGATCGCGACCTTCGAACAGGTCGGCTTGGTGCGCCGAGCGCTGCCAAGTCGTGCGCATGTCGAGCAGATTCACGAAGAAGTCGTTGCTCAAGACGCCGGGGCGCGTGCTGAACACGCCGTGTCGGCTTTCACCGACATTAGCGTTCAGCGTGCGCAACCCGCCGATCAGCACGGTGATCATCGGTGGGTGCCGCTTCGACGCATCGTGCGCGTCAGTAATCAGGTGTTCCGGCTTCACGTCGATCGCCACCCACTGCTTGGCGCCAGCCGGGCTCCGAGTCAGTTTCCATTCGTAACCAAACAGCATGTCGAAGTAGCCCATGTCCCAGGTCGTCGGGTTCGGCTTCCACGCGCCTTCGATACCGCTGGTCGTGGTGTGCACGCCTTTGCCGCGCGCGAACGCATTGATCCAGCCGAGACCCTGCAATTCGATGCCGGCGGCTTCCGGCTCGGGGCCGACAAGTGCGGGATCACCCGCGCCATGCGGGTAAAGGTTTCGCGCACGCCGCGAGCCGATGCCAACGGGTTACCGAGATTTCGGTCGCCGGAATAGCGACTGTAGGGTCTTGAAGCCCATCGATTCCAATGCGACGTTTCCGGCAAGGATGAACAGGCCGGCCCACGACAAGGCGCGACCGTACTTCTGCTTGATCGGCCACAGCAGGCAGCGTGCCTTGTCGAGGTTGCCGTTGTCCGGCCAACTATTCAGCGGCGCACAGCGCTGATTGCCGCTGCCGGCGCCGCCGCGTGGAATCGTCGCGCCAACGGCGCCGGTGGCAGAACTGATCAAGATCAATGCTCATCCGGCCGTGACGGCGGGATCATCCGTACCCACTGCAGCGGCAAGCTGCGTCATGCCTCAGGAGATCAACATGGAATTCCGAATCAGCTACTCGGGTGCGTCGCCCGATCTTGCCGCCATCGAATCGGCGCTATGCAGTGTCGATCCCGCCGCCAACGTCGATCTCCATGCAGTATCGAGCACGCTCCGAGTGGCCGGTGCCTTTAGCGCCGCGGAACTGCCGGCCTTGTTGAATCAGGCTGGTCTCGCTGTCGATAGCCAGAACGTCAAGCAACTGCCATCGGTCTGCTGCGGCGGCTGCGGCGGCTAACGCGCACGCACGCTGCACCATCGGTCATCCGGCATGACGTTGCCGTATCCGTCCGACAAACCACCTCCGCCGAGTGCTTGAGTGCGTCTCGATCGGTTGCGGGACATGCTGTAGTCATGCGTTTCCCAACGGAAAATACGCGGTGATGCTGGGCAGCCTGCTGGTGCAGATCTGCCAGTTTCGGACGTTCATCGGGTGGCGATGACACCCGCTTCCGGTGGCCGCCAGCGATTGATCAGCCAGACCAGCGACAACATCACCGGCACTTCGACCAGCACGCCGACCACGGTGGCCAGCGCGGCACCCGAGTTCAACCCGAATAGTGAAATCGCCACCGCCACCGCCAACTCGAAGAAATTGGAAGTGCCGATCAGACACGCTGGGCCGGCGATGTCATGCGGCAGCTTCAGCCAGCGCGCGGCGATCCAGGTAATGGCGAAAATGCCATAGGTCTGCAGCACCAGCGGCACCGCAATCATTGCGATGACCAGCGGCTGGGCGACGATGGTGTTGGCTTGGAACCCGAACAACAGCACCACTGTGGCGATCAGGCCGACGATTGACCACGGCTTGAGTGCAGCGACGAAGTCGCCCAGTGCATGCGGTGAGCGCTGCACCAGCCAGCGTCGCGTTGCCATGCCTGCCAGCAACGGCAGCACGACGTAGAGGATGGTCGACAGCAGCAACGTTTCCCACGGTACCGATAGATTGGTGACGCCGAGCAGTAACGCCGCTATCGGCGCAAATGCCAGCACCATGATCAGATCATTGACCGACACCTGAACCAAGGTGTAGCTGGCATCGCCGCGCACCAACTGGCTCCAGACGAAAACCATCGCGGTGCAGGGTGCGACGCCAAGCAAAATCATGCCGGCGATGTACTGCGAGGCCAACTGCGGGTCGACCCACGGAGCAAACAGGTAGTGGAAGAACAACACGCCCAGCGCCGCCATTGTGAACGGCTTGATCAGCCAATTGACGGTGAGAGTGAGTAGCAGGCCACGCGGTTTTCGGCCGACGTCCTTCACTGCCGACCAGTCGATCTGGATCATCATCGGGTAGACCATCACCCAGATGAACGCCGCCACCACCAGATTGACGTGCGCAAACTCCAGACTGGCGACGCTCTGGAACAGGCCAGGCACCCACAGCCCCAAGCCGACTCCAGCAAAAATTCCCAGCCCGACCCATACGCTCAGGAGGCGCTCGAAGAGTCCCATCTCAACTGTTTCCGATCGCGTCGAGCGCGCAGCGCATAGCGTCGCGATCCAGATCTTCCAATGGCAGCGCCAGCAACTGCAGCACGCGGTAGCCAATGGCCTGCCGTGTGAGCTCGAAGGCGCGTCGTTTGCCCGCATCGCCGCCTTCGGCATTCGATGGGTCCGGGTAACCCCAGTGCGCTTTCGCCGGTGCTGCATCCGGGCCGCCAAAGAACACAGGACACGATTCCGCAGCGGCGCTGTCGCAGACCGTAATCACCGCCGCCAACGGCGGCGCACCATCAGCGCAAAATTCATCCCAACTTTTGCTGTAGTAGTCATCAATCTTGATGTCGGCGTTCTGCAGCGCCTCGAGGGCGAACGGATTGACGCGGCCGCTCGGCGCGCTGCCGGCGCTGTGGGCGCGAACATCGCGCCCCAGCTTAGATGCCCAGTGGTTGAGCATGCCCTCGGCGAGCACGCTGCGCGCCGAATTGTGGGTGCACAGGATCAGGATGTGGATGGTCATAGCGAAGTATATTGACGATGGTTCGAGGTCGGAGGCGGTCGTTTCGATCGTGCTGTCGATGTGTGTTGTAAATCATCTCGATGTCGTTGAACAGAACCTTTGTCGGACTGATCCCGGCGCGGGAACTGGTGCAACAAAGATCAATTTCCACCGCTTGTTCGAAGCGCGGAATTGGTCGGTGTTCTGCGGATTATCGACGGTGAGCTTGGCGGTTTCCGTCCACACGCCTGCAACCAGTTCGTAGACGTAGACGCCGCTGCGCCGCGGACCTTCACCGGCGCGCCCACGCGCGCCTATTCAAAACTGTTTCGGAATACCGCAGCGAGATCCGGAAGTGCCAGCTGCCATAGTTCAAATCCGGTTTGACTGTCATTCGCGCGGAAGTAAACGTTATCGCCTTCTGCGATCAAATCGGAGGGGGCGCTGCCGGCGGCATCAGGACCCAGATTGAGGCCCGGGATGTCGATGAACTGCCCATTGAACAGCACCCGTAGTTCCTCGCCATCGGAAGGTGCGAATCGCACCGCCGTGAACACAACAGCGCCGGAAGCCGTGACCACGGCATCCAAAACCGGACCCAAATTGACGCTGGCGGCGTTGTAGGCGCAGCGCGTATTTGCTTGAGTTCCATCGGTTTGGAACAGTTGGCAGGCTGGCATCGAACTGCTGTACGCAGTGAAGTACAGGAGGTCGCCGGCCGGAACCAACAATGACGTCGCAGTCAGTCCGCTGCCGACCCCGCTAAACAGATCGGCCACCCTGAGCGTACCGGCGGGTGTGCCGTCACTCACGTACAGTTCGGTGCCACTGTCGGGCGTCGTAGCGACAAAAAACACCCGGTTACCGACGCGCGTCAATTGCCTGATGTTTGCGCTCCCGGCACCCGGATTGATATCAGTCAAGCGGACAGTGCCTTGTGCCGTTCCGGTGCTGCGCCAGAGTTCTAGTCCGAAAATGCCGTCGTCCGCAATCAAAACAATACGGTCACTCAAACTCACCATGTCGCGGATGTCGGCGCCATTGGCACCTGCCCGCAGGTCGCTGACCAGCGTCAACTGGTTATTGGCGTCGAGTCGCAACAATTCGACGCCAGTCGTTGGCGCACTTGGCAGTGTGCCAGCGACGAATACCGAGTCGCCAAATCCGCCGATTCTCCGTGCTTCGGTGAAGCAAACGTCGTCGATGCCGATGCCGACTTCAAGAGGAATGTTCGTCACCGGCACGGTGCCTGACGGCGTGCCGTCGCTGCGCCAAATCTGGATCGTGTCGGCGCCGATACCTCTAGCTATGAAATGTGGGATGCCATTTCGGACGATCACACAATCAGGATCAAAAACCTCTGCACGAACGGGCAGCAGGGTCGATCCAGCCGCGCTGCCCTCGGTGGTTACCAATGCGTTCGATGTGCGTAGCCAAAGGCGACCAAAGTGCCGGCCGCCATTGGCTACACCCGACACGTTAATCGGCTCGAGCCCACCGTTGCCAGTGATCGACAAACTATATGTAGAGGCTGTTTGCCCCGGAATGCTGGCGGCGAATACCAAGCGATCGCCGATGACGCTCAGAGGCGTTGGGAACGAGTCACCGACATCGCCGATCAAATTGGCAAGTGCGAGCGTTCCGGCTGACGTGCCATTGCTGAAAACCGGCTCGGCGCCGGAACCGAATCCTGAGGGATCAAAGCCCAACATGATGTTCTGCCCGGAGGTCGGAATGAGTGCTGTGACTTTGCCGCCGGTGCCATTTATGGTCGCGCTAAATACCTCCAGTGTGTTCGCCAAATTGCCGTCGGTAATCCACAAATGGTCATCGAACGCGAAGTAGGCGCGAAGGTTGTTTACCGTGGTCATGCCGAATCCAGTGGAAGGAATACCTTCCGCGCCGGGCACCAGTTCCTTGAACAGCGCCGTGCCGGCGACCGTGCCGTCGGAGCGGAACAACTCGCGGCCAGCACTGGGGGTGAGTGCTGTGAAGAACACGCGATTACCTAAGGACGTGATGGCGCGAGGGCTGAGGTTGGTTGCCGACAACGAGATGGTGCCGGCAACTGTGCCATCGCTAACACCTAGTGTTTCGTTGCCACCAGAGCGGGCGGTATAGAACATCCTGAATAACGAAGCGTTTGCGACCAGACCGGAGATCTGAGTTGCGGTGCGGAGCTTGGTCGTACCGGCGATAGTGCCGTCGGTTGCGTACAGATCGTCGAGAAAGGAGCCGTTGTCGCCGACAATCACATAGGTCAGCGAACCCAAAGTCACGATCTCGGCTCGTGCGGAACGGGTGGTCGATATATTGAAGCCGCCGAGGACAGTTGCAGATACGGCGGAGAGGTCGGCACTACTGTTGTAACCGAGTTGATAGAGGTCGCGGCCACCGCTCGGTGTCAAACCAAGAAAGCCGATTTGTAGCGTGTTCATTACGGTGAACGAGCGCGGGTCACTCGAAGCGGGGCCTGGCACCACGTCTCGCTCCAGCGTCGGGACGCCGGCACTTAGCCGCCATACCTCACGACCATCGGTGGCGCGTGTGGCCGCAAAAAAGGTTCGGGTAACCAGCCCCCCGGCAATCCTGAAGGTCTTGCGAACGAAGCCGGCTGGACTAGATCCGTCGGCACCCGGATTGATGTCTGCCACCAGCGTCGGGACATTACTTCCCGTCTGCAGGCGCCAAAGCTCATTGCCCTGCCGGCCATCATTTGCAGCAAAATAAAGCGAGCTCCCTTCTACATACAGACTGGACGGAGTGCTCGAGCATTGGCCCGGACAAATGTCGGTCAGTCGAGTGGTATTTGTTGGCGTCCCGTCGGTGACCCACAACTCTGTTCCATGCAGGCGGTCGGTACCGACAAAGACAATTCGATTGTCGAAAAATACCGAACTGGTTCCCATGCCACCACTGAGAAAACCATTGGGCCCATCATTCAGATCGGCCATTGGGATAACGGATTGCGCCGAGACCGACGGGCAGAACGACAGACAGAACGACAGGCAAACGAACAGACGGCGCACGGGTGTCTCCTAAAGACTATCCAATAGAACCCGGAGTGGCGGGAACTCCCGCCACGCGGTCTGTACCGTTTGCTGGATCGCGAATCAGATGCCCGCATCGGCATCCCAAGTCCTCAACAGTCGATGCGCCTTGCGTCATTCATCCCGCTACCCATTCATCGTCACTCCGTACACGCGTCCGGGACCGGTGTCGGCGTCCATGGCACTGCTTCAAAACTGTCTCCGAACACATCTTCGGCAACGATCGACAGGTGACAGGTCACATCGACTTGCTGCAATAGCGCATCACGCACGCGGACGACCACGTTGAACTCGCCGATCACCGCGGACGAACCAGAAAAAAGCCCCTGGTCGTCGAGCGTGATGCAGCCCGGCGCAACCCCGGAAATAATGCTGAACTGGACAGGTGCGGTGCCGTTGCTATTCGGTATCGCGTAATCGAGGTGCTGGTTTGTCGCCCGCGGTGGCGGGTCGCAACTCGCCTGCAGCACCGACTCTGTCACCGTGCTGCTAACGGCAGGGCCGATCGCCGGCAATAGATCGCTCGCAAGGATTGCGAGTTGCATATCGATCAACGTGCCAAGCGCGGAGTCCTGTTGCTGCTGGTCCGGCTCATCGCGGATCTCGTCATTGTGCAACTTGAGCTGCCAAGTCTCATCGGCGCCGACGGTATACACCGGCGGTGTCAGCGCGTTGTCGTCGAGTCCGACTGCGATCCAGGACGTCTCGCCACCGCGCGGACAGGTCCAACCTTGCGCGTCTTGTGTACCGGCTTCGAAATTCGCGAAATCCGCCGTGCTGAAGTCGCCCGGATTCATCGGCAAGTTCGCATCCAGTGGTGGCCCGCTGCAGGCGAGTGAGCGGCCCGGTGCGAGTTCGGCGCGTTGAAATGTCGTGTGTGGCGGAACCCGGCCATAGACAATGGCGCCGCTCGCCACTGCGTTTCCGGCATTGCGATGGTGACCGGTGAACGACAGATCACCACCGGGCGCGAGCGTCGTTTGATTGGCGCTGGTGCTGACCTGCAACTGCGGAGCGCCGACCATGACAAGGAATTTGCTCGCATCAGCGGATGCACTGCACGCGCCTGCGGCGACATTGACCGAGGCATTCACGACATGCGTCGCGTTGCTTACGACCCCGGCCGGATAGCGTAAGGACAGCATCGTGACTGCGTCCGCACCGACCGCGAGCGGACCGAGCAGAAGCACCACTTCACCGTTCGCAGCATTGCTCGCGTCGACGCTGCCACCACTTGCGCCGACGAACTCCGGACGTGCCGCGACGCCATTGATCGACAGTGTTGGCCAGGTCAGGACCAGTTCGCCGTCACCGATCGCGAACGGCCCCTGATTACTCACTGTGAAACCGATCTGCAGTGGCTCCAGTGCGCCGGCAACGGCCAAGGTGTCGCCGCTCACCACAAGCCCGACCGTAGGTGTCGCGTTGCCGAGCGTGATCGGCTCGGCGTCGCTCAGAACGAGTGCGGATGGTGCGACCGCGATCTCGCTGCCACCGGGCGCTGTTGACGCATAGACACGTGTCTGGGCACTCAGCATCAACACCGAGTTGCTGCACGCGGCTTGTGTCGGACGCAGGCCGATGCGGCTCATCGCCGGCACGGCGCCGCTCGGTAGTGCACTGAAGTAGATCGCTACCCAGCGCACAGCCGCGATGTCCGCGGGCGGCGACACGACCAGGTCTTCCCAGAAACTGTTGCCCAAAGCGTCGATGTCGTCCGGCAACGTGGCGTTGCCGATGACGGCGTCGAGATCGACTGGTGGTGGCATGGCCGGATCGGCGTAGACCGGGTCTGTGGTCGTCGCATAGAACACGCGGCCGACACTGCCGACCGGCAGCATCACCGTTTGCAGCTGCAGCGCGTCCGGCACGCGCGCGAACTGCACGATGTCGCCGAGCCCCGGCGCACCCATATTCGCCAGGCGCAGCCCGAGATCGAAATCGGCGCCGGGTGCGACCGTTGCGCCGGCGTTGTCATTTGTCGCCGCCGTGACTGCGAGCACACCGCCGACGTTGTCACCTACTGCAAACGCCGCATGCGGCGTCGGGTCGATACCGATCTCGAACAACGTCGACCCACTGACGACGGTGCTACGTGCCGAATCCAGCCGCGCCGCGAGCGTGACTTGCGTGCCATTCGCGATGTCTAGCGCGAGCACATAGCGAAAGTGGCGCGCAAAGCTCGCGCCCGGCGCGATGCTCGCCAACTCCCATACAACTGCCGGTTGCGCTGGCAGCGCACCGCCGCCATCCGGATCGAATGCAGGATCCGCCACGCCGCCGTCGCTGATTTCACTGATGCTCGCAATGCAAACTGGCGCACTCGCAGCAGACAGACTGCACAACGGGTCGAGCGCGACCCACGCACGTGCTTGATATAACGTCTCGATGCCATTTCCGGGCGCATTGTTGCTGCTGCCGTCCGGCGCGCCGACGATGAATTGCACCGTCGTTCCGGCAGCTGCCTGCGGTGTGCTGACGCCAAACCAACCTTCCCCGGCGTGCAGTGCAACTGCCGGCGATTGCGTCGCAGTCGCTGCATTGCTGCGCACGACACTGTTTGCCGTTGCGCCACTGCTGTCGGCACGCACGAAGGCCTGATAGGCATAGTTGCTGCCGCTCAACGCACCCGTCGGAACACGCAACGTTGATCGCACACTGAAGGTGCCGTTGTTCAGCGTCGCGAACTGCCAATACACCGATTTCGCCGGCACATTCGCACCACCCAAGACGATCGCGCTCGCGGTGTACTGACCACCGCCCGTCGCGCTGACAAACTGCAGGTCCTCGTTCTGGCCAAAGTCCTGCGCCAGTGTTGTCGCCAGCGGCACCCAGACGACAACGCCGGTCGCTGGACCGCTCGACACCGCATACAGGACGCGTAGCTCGAAGGTGTTGCCAGACACGACCGTCGCAACCGGCGCATCGAGGCCAGCACTGACAATTGCAGCGCCGAGGAGGTTGTTGTCGGCCAGCGCCGGCGCCGCTGAAGCCGGCATCGCGGCGAACATCGTGAACGCAAGCCAGAGCAATGCGCTACAGCACCCATGTCGCAGGTCGAACGCCGTGATCCGAATCATGTAGATGCCCTCTGGCGTCCGTGGCGCGGACCCTTTGCCTCAAGAACACGGGAAACGCCCGCCGTCCGCCATCGAGAAAATGCGTCTGGCGACGAGTGCGGCGTGCAGCATTGCAAACGTAGGCCGGGCGCGCCCTTGCCAGGCCAGTCCTGCTCTGGTTTTCGTCATCGGGTGTGATGTAAACGGACGCATCAGGATCGTGGCGGCCAACCCGAGTTGCGCGCACATGGCTGCTGCCAACTTTCGCCTGCCGACGATGCGAAGCACAGCTAAGTCGCTTCGCGAGTTGTTCGAATGCGCCCGCGATGGCGCCGACCGAATCCTGATTCTACGCACCCTCGAAAGTTCTCTGCGGCTGGACTATTCGCTGGGTCACACCAAACACTTTCATCCATCGTTTGTCGCTCACGCCAAACTGTGGATGAATGCATATGGTGTCGGAAAAAGCATCAGGCAATCTAAAAAATCAGATTATGCGTTCCGCCACGGCTATGCTGGCGCTGGGCTTCGCAAAGGAGATCGAGATGCGGAAGGTGAATCAATACGAGATTCGGCTGAAGCGACAGTCAATCATCTTGCTGGCGATCCTGTGTGCGCTTCTCGCGAGTTGTGGCGATGGCGATGGCGCGCAAGACACAACTCGCGGCCAGGCGACGTCCAGTCTCGCAGCGCCGCCAACGGAGAACCCGTCTGCACTAAGACCGGAATCAGCCACAGCTCCTGACACGATGGCGGAAGAACAGCTTCCGGAATATGAGCTCGTCCGTAAGAACGATGCCGATCAGGGGCACATCTCGGCCATCAGGATCAACGCGGTGGTTTCCGGGCAGATCACGGAGGGTGGCTTGAGGCGCCTACTACTGAAGTTGCTCGCTGAGGCCAATTCGACGGCAAGCCAGCAACGTGTGTTCATTTATCTGTTTCAGTCACACGAACACTTTGAGTCCGGGTATGGCCAGTGGATCGCCATGCTGAAGCCTGGCACCGGTGCACAACCGGACATCGATATCCGGACTGAGCTCGTTGAGCAGCTTGGAGCAAAGCCTGAGGTGATCGGCGGACTTTCGGAAGACATGCGCAAGGAAGTGTTTCAGGAGTCCGCGATGGCCAAGGATCGTGCGGACAACGAAGCAACCCTTCAGTACCCGTTTGTTAGACGCAAGACACCGCGGTACTCAGATGCAGAGCTTAGAGATCTGCTCGCCAATCAATCGCGCGCGCGGAAGATGTTGGAAGAAAAATACGAGTCTGAGCTGTCGGGACGTTATGGTGTAATCGAAGCGCAGCTTGAAGAAATTCAGAAAGAGGGTTTGCAAAAGAATTGGCCTCTGCCGGAAGAATAGCGGCCTAGACGCCCCGGTGCAGGAACCCTCGAGATGACCCTGAGGAATTGCCCTGTCTTATCCTGTCTTTCTGCGATACGGCGGACATTCTCTAGTCAGCGTTCATCGACAAAGTGTCTGTCGGCTCAATGGGCAATTGGTTGAACATGCAGACGTGATGTGTGGCGAAAACCATAAGGTGATCGGCGGTGGAAAGCATCGGTTGACCGGCGGGGCGCCGATGCTCGCATGTCGCTTGTTCGCTACCAGCTTTGGGCGGTGGCCGCTGCGATTGGCTGCAAGTGAAACCGGGCTATCTCGAGTTCAGAAGCTCTGTAGCGGAGCATGAGTTGGCGTTGGTCGGTCCAATCGCGCAAGATTTCTGGCGGTGAATGGATATGATCATTCATTGAGGTTGTGCTTGCCGTGCCGTGCGGCTTTTTCCCGGACATTAGGTAGACCTATGCTCACGGCGTCCCAGCTGCCGAAATCCGTCCGGTTTAAGTATCGGCGGGCGAACGTCGATCGGGATGTCTCGATCATTCGCGACAACCTACTCTGGTTCGACACCCGCGATCGATTGAATGACATCACGGAGATGGACCCTGATGTGGTCTTCTCAGATGGCAGCGGATTCGATGCTGCGGACGTGGAGAAATACGTTCAAGAGCGCTTTGCCGATGACCAGCCGGCGGCTGAACGCGCCCGCATGCGGCTCTCGGCGGAGATCGTGGGCGTGACATATCCCGAGGAATACAAGCTGGCCGTCGTTGACGTCGTTCGAGAACTTCTCGAAACCACCGTCATCTGCAGTTTCTCTCGAACTCCTTGCATCCACCCCATGTGGGGTTTGTATGGCGACGACCACACCGGCTATGCCCTCGGATTCGACTTCGACGTCCCTTGGCCGGCCCACGTGGGAACTCATTTGGGCCCCCAAGTCATGAATCTCAATCTGTTGCCAATCGAATACAGCGACCGTTATCCCGTTATCGATGGTGACAAGGTTTCTCGCAGCGACCCTGACAGCGAGCTTGCCCGCGCGGTTCTGACTAAGCACAGCGATTGGACCTTCGAGCAGGAAGAGCGCGTGGTCATCATGATGTCGGAACGTGGCAGCAGACCATTTCAGAAGGAGATGCTTCGCTACATAGTGTTCGGTTCAAGAATCTCTCCCGAGAACCAAGACCGCATCACCGAACTTGCGCTCGCCAGAACCTGTCCGCCCGTGCTGCTCAAGGCATATCGCAGCATCGGGTCCTACGAAATGTTGTTAGCTGAGCTGTAACCATTGACTGCTTCGGTCCCGTTCCGAATCCGACACCTGGTTCGTTTGGATCGGCGTCTACGTCGAACCACGGCTCCTGCATTCACGTTGGCATAGATGTTGGGCCGCAGGTGCGCGTGCGGACCGCTGATCAAAATGTGCTTTCCACGAAAGCATATTCTGATCTTTCGGATCACCTTATGCTTTTCGCCACAAAGGTTCTTTGACGGCGGTGGTTTGGTGGGCCCGCACGGATTCGAACCGTGAACCAAGGGATTATGAGTCCCCTGCTCTAACCGTTGAGCTACAGGCCCGCATGGGTTGGCGAAGATAGCGACGTGGGCGCGACGGTGCCAGCGTCAAGGCAGGTCGCAGGCAGTTGCCGCGAAATGGTTCGCGGCCGCGGTGAAGGCTTCGGCCTCGCGCCAGTTCGGCAGTTGCGTCGCGCGGATCAGGGTATTGCTGCGTGCATCGAAACAGAACAGGGCATCGAGGCGTGGGGCGACGGCGCGTTGCTTGATTGCGGCGACATCGCCGTTCGCAATGCGTTGCGGCCAGGTCGAGACATCTTCGGGCAGCACCGGCACCAGTTTCGGCAATAAATTTGTCTCTTGCTGCGGCGGCATTGCTACACCACCCTGAGCGTTGCGCACGAACGGCACTGGGCCGATGTGATCAGGCACGATGGCGAGCGCGAACGCGTCGTCGTCGAGCGTGGTGGTGGCCTCCGCGAGTTGCGTCATCAGCGCTGGCATCGCGGCACCGGCACGCGCCCATTGCGCCAGCGTATGCGTCTGCGCGTAGCTGAATGCGGCGACCAGCAAGCACGAGGCGATCACCTGCATACGCATACGCAGCAAGCCGATCGCTGGTGCCATTGCCAAGGCCAGCCACGGTGCGGTGGCGTAATAGAAGCGGCTGCCTTCGCCATGTGCATAGACTACGCTGAGGTGCGGCAGCAGCGACAGTAGCGACAACAAGGTCCATGCGACCGGCAACAACCAAGTCGACACCAGCAGGCGTTCGCGCCGCGCGACCACGGCTGCCGCCATGAGTGCGATGACGACCGCGGCGAGCGCGACCAGTCCTTTCATCGGCGCATCGGCGTAGACGAGCCGTGGAATTGAAGCCAAGGTCAGCAGACGCTGGAAAATTTCGCCGAAGCCAAGCGCGGTCGTCGGGTCGGCATCCGGATACACCTGCAACGCGCTGCCGAACAACGCGTGGCGCAGACCGAGATACGCGAAGAACATCAGCACTGCCGGAAAGCATTCACGCAGCGTGCGCTGGCCGCGCTCGATCAATCCCTCGCCCGATGGTGCGCGCAGCAGACTCGCGAGCACCAGCAGGCCTGGTGTCGGCATTGCTGCTTCCTTGGCGGCCAGCCCGAGCGCGAATCCACATAGACTGAGTAGACGCCAGCGATCGAACCCGTGTGCGCGCAAATGTGCGTACACCGCGATCAGCATGCCGGTGACGGCGAGCAGATCGTAGCGCCCGGAAAACCAGATACTGACCTCGGGTGCCAGTGGAAAACACAGAAATAAGCCGGCCGCCGTCGTCGCCCGCAGGGCATCGGCGCCGAGCGCACGCATCACTGCGGCAACCAGCACGGCGTTGATGATATGGAAGGCATAGCCGGTCAAATGCCACGCTAGCGGCGACCAGCCGAACAGACGCTGGTCCAGCGCATAGGTGATCAAGGCCAGCGGCCGGTAGTAGTGGCTCGGCACATCCAGACCGGCGTAAAACTTCGCCAAGATCGACGGCCAGAATGCACCGTTCGCATCCCAGCCGAGCAGCCAGTGCATGACTGCAAGATCGTCGCTCAGGAACTGACCATTCAAGGCCGACCACGCGATCAACACGGCGGTGGTGATGTAGAGCGACAGCAACCCGCGCGCAGTACTCACAATGCGCACCAAAACACCCCGAGCAAAGCCAATCCGCTGAGATAGCTGCCGCCATCGCGCAACGCAAACAGGATCGGATCAGCGCGCACGAGGCCGCGGCCCGCCAGCGTCCACAGCCGCGCCAGCCAGTACAACAGCACCGGCGCAACCAGCCACAGCAGTTCGGGATGCGTGTACAGGCGGCGCACATCTTCGCTCTGGACGTAGAGTGCAAATACCAGCACCGCCGTCAGCGCCGACGCTGCACCGACCGCGAGCACGATCGGCGCGTCGGCGGCCTGATAGGCGCGGCCGTCAAGCACGCGGCCGGCATGCATCGCCAATTCACCATAGCGCTTCAAGGTCGCCAGACTGACGAACAGGAACAGCGCGAAAGCGAACAGCCATGGACTCAAAGCCACCGCGATCGCAATCGCGCCGGCGGCTACGCGCAGTACGTACAGCGCGGCCAGCACCAGCACGTCCAGCCACAGCAGGCGCTTGATCGCGAAGGTATAAACCAGCGACAGCGCGACGTAGACACCGAGGATCGACAACGCCGCCACCGGCAACATTGACCCAACCCACGCAGCACCGGAAAGCAACAGCGGCGCGATCGACCACGCCAGCTTCGGCGACAACGCCCCGCTGGCAAACGGTCGCTTCGACTTGTCCGGATGCGCGCGGTCGGCGACGACATCGGCGGCATCATTGATGACATAGATCGCCGATGCGGCGAGACAGAACGCCGCGAACATCCATGCCGCTGCGATCCATGCACCGGCGTCGCCATAACGATGCGCCGTCAGCACCGCTACGAAGACCAGCAGGTTCTTGGCCCACTGGTGTGGGCGCAACAGGCGGACCAGTGCGGAGAGGAACAGGATCATGCGCCGATTATGCCGGTGTCACCGCCACAGATGCACAAAGGCCGCGATCAGTCGAGATCGAGGAACGACCGCAGTTGTTCCGACCGACTCGGATGACGCAGCTTGCGCAACGCCTTGGCTTCGATCTGACGGATGCGTTCGCGCGTCACGTCAAACTGTTTGCCGACTTCTTCCAGCGTGTGGTCGGTATTCATATCGATACCGAAGCGCATGCGCAGCACCTTGGCTTCGCGCGGCGTCAGGCCGGCCAGCACCTCATGCACGGTTTCCTGCAAGCCGGTGGTGGTCGCGGAATCCAGCGGTGATTCGACCGAGGTGTCTTCGATGAAGTCGCCGAGGTGCGAATCCTCGTCGTCACCGATCGGCGTCTCCATCGAGATCGGTTCCTTGGCGATCTTGAGGACTTTGCGAATCTTGTCCTCAGGCATCTCCATCTTCAGCGCCAGTTCTTCCGGCGTCGGCTCACGACCCATTTCCTGCAGCATCTGGCGGCTGATGCGATTGAGCTTGTTGATCGTCTCGATCATGTGCACCGGAATGCGAATGGTGCGTGCCTGGTCGGCGATCGAACGCGTGATCGCCTGGCGAATCCACCACGTCGCATAGGTCGAGAATTTGTAGCCGCGGCGATATTCGAACTTGTCGACGGCTTTCATCAGGCCGATATTGCCTTCCTGAATCAGGTCGAGGAACTGCAGGCCACGGTTGGTGTACTTCTTGGCGATCGAGATCACCAAGCGCAAGTTGGCCTCGACCATTTCCTTCTTGGCGCGACGGGCCTTGGCCTCACCGATCGACATGTGGCGGTTGATGTCCTTGATCTCGGACAGCACGAGGTAGAGCGTCGCCTCGTGACCCATCAGGCGCTCCTGCTGCTCCTGCACTTGCGCCTTGCAGGCCTTGAGCGAGTTCGCCCACTTGGTGCCCTTGCGGGCTTCGTTCTCGACCCAGCGCAAGTTGGTTTCCTTGGTCGGGAAGGCCTTGATAAATTCTTTGCGCGGCATTTTGCCGACGCGCGTGACGACATCCATGATCGCGCGCTCGTGGCTGCGGATCGTGTTCACGACTTCGCGCAACTTTTTGACCATACCGTCGATCATGATCGAGGGCAGCTTGAGCTTCAGGAACTCTTCCTGGATCTGCTTGCGCAGCTTCAGTGTCTTCTTGTCCTCAGCACCGACCTTGGCATGCGCCGCCTTGAACTTCTCGTAGAGTTCGCCGAACAACTCCATGCGTCGTTTCACTTCGGCCTGGTCGGGGCCGGTGTCGCCTGGCGTTGACTCCTCGGCATCGCCATCGGCTTCTTCGTCGACATCCTTGGTCGCCGCGGTGCCGTCTTCTTCCGATTCCAGCATCTCGTCGGTCAAGGCTGCGGCGGCTTCTGCGGCAGCGGCTTCGAGATCGTAGAAACCGGTCAGGAATTCGCTCATGCGCTTCTTGCCGTCGAGGTGCGACTCATATTCGCCGAGTAGCAACGACACCGACCACGGGAACTGCGACAACGCATTCTGCACCTGCGCCAAGCCTTCCTCGATGCGCTTCGCGATCGCGATTTCGCCTTCGCGGGTGAGCAGTTCGACCGTGCCCATCTCGCGCATGTACATGCGCACTGGATCGGTGGTGCGGCCGGTTTCCTCGACTGCAGTCAGCGCCTGGATGGCTTCTTCGGTCGCCGTTTCATCGTCTTGGGCGGCTGGTGTTTCCTGCAGCAGCAACGACTCGGCATCCGGCGCAGTCTCGTGCACCTCGATGCCCATATCGTTGATCATGCTGATGATGTCTTCAATCTGCTCGGGATCGACGATGTCGTCCGGGAGATGATCATTGACTTCGGCATAGGTCAGGAAGCCCTGTTCCTTGCCCTTGATGATCAATTGCTTGATCTCGGACTGCTGGTCGCGCTTTTCGAATTCAATGGCCATCCGGCACTCCAAAGGCTGTATTGCGATAACGGAATTCGGCGCCGGAAACGGACACCGAGCGCGTCGCGATGGCTTGCGACGGGGGGTGTCGGCGGGTGATTTGGGTCGCGCCAACGGCGCTTCCGGCAGAAGGACTGGTAGTATAGGCGGGGTGTCAAGGACGCCTAAGTCATTGATTATACGAGGCCCGTCAGCTAGGGCGCGAATCGATATGCGAGTTTGACCAAGAACTGGTCGTCCTGATCGAGTGCAAAGGTGTCGCCGAGGATGACGCCGACGCTGTCGCCGCTCTGCAGGTTTTCGCGCTCGAAGCCGCCGCGGCTGTAGACCGCAAACACGTCGCTGAGCGGCCCGAGTTTGTAGCGATATCGGATCTGGAAGCCGAGATTTCGCACACTGAAATCGGACAGCGACGAAGCCGTGGCGACGAGGCTTCCGTTGCTGTCGGGCGTGCGCATGGCGATCGCCTCGGCATCGATCGCGATCGCCTGCAGCTTGATGCGCAACTCTTGCGTGTCATCGATGAACCAGTTCAGATTCGACGATAGTTCCGCGCGCTCGGCCTTGAAGCTGCCGAAGTTGCTTCCGCCTTGCCACACCACCCAATCCTGCTGATGCATGCCGAACAGACCAACGTCGATATCGAAGCGGTCGCCGATATGGAACTTGGGTTGCACGCCGCCATACAGGTAATAGCCGTCATGCAAATTTGGCGCGATTTCGATATTCGCATACCAGCCGAACCAACCGGTGCCTTGACGCGGCACGGAACGTTCGACAAAGAAGGCTGGGCCGCTCTGGCGCCGGATTGCGCCATGGCCGCGTGAGATCAGGTCATCCCACGCCGGGCGCAGATAGCGCGCCAGCAAGAACATGTTGCCGCCGTCACGTACTTCCGACTGACGCATCGCCGCATAGGATTCGCGCAAGGTCAGTCCATGATCGTCGGTCTGCCGTTGCACCTCGAATTCGTACTGGTGGCTGGCGAACATCGACTCCGCTGGCAGATTGTCCTGGCGATAGCCGCTCTCCCATTCGGCGAGCAGAAAATTGTTGCGGTCCTGAAAGCCGAGATCGTTCAGCTCCATGTCGTTGCCGACATGAATCAGAAAATACTGCTGGCGCCACGGGCCCGGCATGTCCCAGTCGGCGATGACACCGCCGCCGAAGTCGCGCTTGCTCACGCCTGCTGTCTCAGTATCGGAATGCATCAACGCCGCTTGCACGCTCCACTGCGCATTCGGTCGCCAGCGCGCATCGATCGAACCCACATCGGCGATGCGATCAAAGAACGGGCGATCGACATGGGTTTGCGTGAAGCCAAGCGTCAGATCGTCGCTGACGTGGGTAGCACGCGCCATCAGAAAATCACGGCCGGCTTCACCGTCTTCGCTAGCAGCGAAGACGCCGTAGCCAAGATCACCGAAGCTGCCATTGGCCTTGACTGCAGCATCGATGTTGGCGGCGCCGGCGCCATCATCCGAGGGGCCACCGACACGGCGCGTGTAGAACAACTGCCCACCCGGATTATTGACCTCGAAATAGGCCTGGTTCTCGGTGAAGAATGGTCGCTTGTCGGTGTAGAACGTTTCGATTGCGTCGAAGTTCACCACCAGTTGATCGGATTCGACCTGACCGAAATCCGGATTGATCGTGGCCGCGAACTGGTGGTCTCCACTCGGCTTCCAAAACAAGTCCATTCCTGCTTTGTATTCGCTGCCGTCGTTCGCGATGTCGCGGCTGGCGACAAGATACGGCGTGAACGAGAACAACGAACTGCTGAACTGTGGAATGTCTATGCGATGAAAGTCATTGAGATAGCGCGGCCGCGTCCAGACCGCATTCGGATAGGCCCAGCGCTCGCCGGTGACAGCAATCACGCGCGAAAAAAACACACCGATCGTGCGCGTCTGTGTGCCCGAGTTCTTCATCGGCGCAATCGACCAAGGAATCAACCACTCGATTGAGTAGCCGACGTCATCTTCGTAAACCGCGTGTTGCCAGTCGCCATCCCAGTCGGTGTTGAACTGATTCTCGTTGCTGATGACCGCGTCCGAAATATCGCCCGCCATCGTCACCGTGAAATCAAAACCGCTACGACCTTCACCATCGAAATCGACCATGAAGTTCATGCGATCGATTTGACCCTCGGCATCGCGCGCGACACGCGTCTTGGTGCGCGGCACATCTGGCGGCTGCTTGGCCTTGATGTACACGGCGATACCAGCAGGCGTCGATAACAGCATGGCCTCAGTGGCGAACTGCTCGGGTACCGGCGTCTCGCTGAGCGGCTGAATCTGCACGAAGTCGCCGAAGCGCTGGGCGTTGGCCCATTCGGCTTCGTCGGCACGTCCATCGACCGTGATGTCGGCGTGGGCAGCGGCACTGGCCGCAGTCAGCACCGCGAACAGCAGGGGTGCGCGCATGGCGTTCTCCATCGGGCCGCGCAATTTATTCCGATCCGTGGATGCCGCCATGCGCCGTCAGTCATGTAAACCGCGCATTGCTCAGGCAATCGTGGCAAACCGTGAGCGCTCGGCAACCCATCGTGTTGCCGGCGCCCCGTATCTATTCAAGCCGCGCGTGCCAAACCGGCGGCCGTATCCATCATCAAATGGCCGTAGAGATCCTTTGGATCCGCAAGATCCGGGATCAGGCCGACCGGGACGCCGAGACTGAGTTCGCGGGCGAGATCGCGCAGCAAGCGCAGCGCTGAATAGTCTTCCAAGGCGAAACCGACCGAGTCGAACACCGTGACCTCGCGCTCCGTCGCGCGGCCCGCGGCGTCACCGCGAAGTACGCGCCAGAACTCGGTGACGCAGAAGTCGGCCGGCATCTGCTGCAAATCACCCTCGATGCGCGTTTGCGGTTCGTATTCGACGAACACCGATGCCCGCGCCAGCACCTCGGCATGCAGTTCGGTCTTGCCCGGACAATCGCCGCCGACGCCGTTGATGTGCATCCCCGGCACGATCATTTCCGGCGTCAGAATGGTTGCATTGGTTTTGTCGGCAGTGACCGTGGTGACGATATCGGCGCCGCGTACCGCTTCCGCCGTGCTGTTGCATACGACGACACGTAGCCCCGGCATATGCGCCAGATGCGCGACCAGTTTCTGGGTTGCAGCGGCATCGACATCGAACAGGCGCAGTTCATCGATGCCGAGCAGGTGATGAAAGGCCAGCGCCTGGAATTCGCTCTGCGCGCCGTTACCGATCAAGGCCATCGTGCGCGCGTCGCTGCGCGCTAGGCGCTTGGCCGCCATGACCGAGGTCGCAGCAGTGCGCATGGCGGTGGTCAGGGTCAGTTCGCTCAGCAGGGTCGGCACGCCGGTGGCGACTTCGGCGAGCACACCGAACGCCATCACCGTCGGCAGGCCTTCCTTGGTGTTCTTCGGGTGACCATTGACGTACTTGAAGCTGTACTCGCGCGCATCGGCAATCGGCATCAACTCGATCACGCCGACATCCGAGTGCACGGCATGGCGCGGGCTCTTCTCGAACTCGGGCCAACGCCGAAAATCGTCTTCGATGTAATCGACCATGCGCGCCAGCATCTTCGGCAAACCGATGCGGGCAACGATCCGGGCAATATCTTGGGTGGTCAGCAACAGGGTCATGGCGGGCTCCATCAGGTGACACGCGACGACAGGTCACGTCCGACATCCATTGTCCGGAGATCGCCGTTAGCGCAAAACGGCAATAATGCAACCAAATCAGCGTTGATATAGCATTTCGACAGACTCAATTATCGAATTGATCAAATGGATGCGCTCGACCAGCAACTGATCGCCGAATTGCGCCACAACGCCCGTGCATCGATTGCCGAACTTGCGGCGCGGTTGAAGGTGTCGCGCGGCACCGTCACTAACCGCATCGCGAAACTGGAACGCGATGGCATGATCGTTGGCTACACGGTGAAGCTGCGCCCCGAGGCCACACCCGACGAGATCCACGCCTGGACTGGCATTGCCGTCGAAGGCAATCAGCAACTCGTCATCCGCGCCCTGCTCGGCGAGCCTGGCATTGCGGCCTTGCACGACACCAACGGCCGCTGGGATCTGCTCGCCGACCTGCGCGTCGGCAACTTGCAGGAACTGGCGGCGGCGCTCGAACGCATCCGCCGCATCAAAGGCATCAGCGCCACCGAGACCAGCATCCACCTGCAGAGCTATCGCGGCTGAGCCAAGCGCAGAAACAACAAGGCCCGCCGGAGCGGGCCTTGTTTCAATCAGTATCAAGAACTCACATCGCTTTGATCAACTCATTGGCGAATTCCGAGCACTTCACTTCCTTGGCGCCGTCCATCAGGCGGGCGAAGTCATAGGTGACGGCCTTGTTGCCGATCGCCTTGTCCATCGCCGCGATGATGGCGTCGGCGGCGTCGACCCAGCCCATGTAGCGCAGCATCATTTCGCCGGACAGGATCAACGAGCCCGGATTCACCTTGTCAAGGTTGGCGTACTTCGGCGCGGTGCCGTGGGTCGCTTCGAACACGGCATGACCGGTGACGTAATTGATGTTGCCGCCGGGTGCGATGCCAATACCGCCGACCTGCGCGGCGAGCGCGTCGGACAGATAGTCACCGTTGAGGTTCAGGGTGGCGATCACGTCGAACTCGCTCGGGCGGGTCAACACCTGCTGCAGGGTGATGTCGGCGATCGCGTCCTTGATCACGATGCGGCCGGCGGCGACTGCGGCCTTCTGTTCGGCGTTGGCTTCGGCCTCACCCTTCGCCGCCTTGGTGCGCTCCCACTGGTCCCAGGTGTAGACCTTGTCGCCGAATTCGCGTTCGGCCAAGGCATAGCCCCAATTACGGAACGCGCCTTCGGTGAACTTCATGATGTTGCCCTTATGCACGATCGTCACCGACTTACGCTTGAACTTGATGGCGTATTCGATGGCGGCGCGCACCAGGCGTTCGGTGCCGTCTTTCGACACCGCCTTGATACCGATGCCGGAGGTGTCCGGGAAACGGATCTTGCCGAATTCCTTCGGAAAGGCTTCCTTGAACATCGCCATGAACTTCTTGTTTGATTCCGAGCCATGCTCGAACTCGATGCCGGCGTAAATGTCTTCGCAGTTCTCGCGGAAGATCACCATGTCGACTTGCGACGGATCTTTCACCGGGCTCGGCACGCCCTTGAACCAACGCACCGGGCGCAGGCACACGTAGAGATCAAGCATTTGCCGCAAGGCGACGTTCAGTGAACGAATGCCACCACCGATCGGCGTCGTCAGCGGGCCCTTGATCGAGACCAAATAGTCGCGGCAGGCCTGCACAGTCGCTTCCGGCAACCACGAACCGAACTGGTTGTTGGCCTTCTCACCGGCGTAGACCTCCATCCAATGGATCTTGCGCGCACCGCCGTAAACCTTCTCGACCGCAGCATCGAACACGCGTACCGAAGCGCGCCAGATGTCGGCACCGGTGCCGTCACCCTCGATGAACGGAATGATCGGGTTCGGCGGCACCGTCAGCACCCCATTGCTGATCGTGATCTTGGCGCCGTCGGCGGGAATGTTCATCGTAGGCTCGGCCATCGTCGTTCTCCGGTTGAATTAGGTTCCGCGCCATCCCGGCGCGAGGTCGGGCATTGTCGCGGGTTCGCTGTGACAGGGATAGGTGGGGGTGTTGGGTGCGCTGCCAGACACCACGCGCAGCCGGCGATACCTTTCGCCGGCGGCGCTCGGGCTAACTGCGCCGCGCTGTTGCCATCGACAGTGCCGCCAATACCGCAACCGTTGCAGCAACCAGAAACATGGCCTGTGCGCCCTGCCACTGCCACAAAGCACCGGCAGCCACGCTCGCGACCAGCAATGCGGCGCCACTGACGAGATGGAACACGCCGAATGCGCTGCCGCGCAGTGCTTTCGGCGCGACGTCGGACAACATCGCCGAGAGCAGACCCTGGGTGAATCCGAGATGCACGCCCCAGAACACCACGCCGATCGCGGCACCGAGCCGGCCGGGTACAAATGCGAATACCAAATCGGCCACGATCAGCAGCATGACGCCGGTCAACAGCAACGATCGACGCGCGATACGGTCCGCCCACCAGCCCACCGGATAGGCAGTCAGCGTGAACGCCAAGCTCATCAGCACCAGCGCCATCGGCGCCAACTCTTCGCCAAAGCCGGCATCGCGCATCCGGATGACCAGGAACCCTTCGCCGAAACGCGCAAGATTGAGCATTGCCGCGATGCCGATCACACCCCAGACGCGCGCATCCAGTACCCGCCAATCACGCAGCGTCAATGGCGCTTTCTTTTCGACGGCGCGCTGCTCGGGTTCGCGCACGTAGACGATCAGCACAAGCACCGCCAATGCGCCCGGAATGGCTGCGAACCACAGCGCCGCACGCACATCGAGCAGCCACAGCATCAGACCCATCGCCAGCATCGGGCCGATCACCGCACCCACCGTATCCAGCGACTGCCGCAAGCCATAGGCAGCACCGCGTTGTTCCGGTGGCGTCACATCGGCGATCAAGGCGTCGCGCGGCGCACCGCGGATGCCTTTGCCGATACGATCCAGCAATCGCGCGCCCAGAATGAAACTGGCGCTGTTTACCAGCGGAAATACCAGTTTGGTCAGCGCCGACAGACCATAGCCCGCGACCACCAGAGGTTTGCGCCGCCCGATGCGATCACTGAGCGCGCCGGAAAATAGTTTTGCGATCGACGCGGCGGCTTCGGCCATGCCTTCGATCAGCCCGATCATGACCATGCTCGCGCCCAACGGGCCGGCGAGCAACAAGGGCAATAACGCGTGCACCAACTCGGACGATACGTCGGTCAGCAAGGACACGATGCCGAGCGCCCAAACCGTGTTTGGCAGCCGCGCGCGCATCAGGACTTGTGCTCGCGGGCAAGATAGTCGGCGCTGCGCATCTCGATCAGGCGCGATGCCGTGCGTTCGAATTCCTGACGATGGCGCTCACCGCGATACAACTGCAACGGTTCGGCCTCGGCGCTGAGTACCAAATTCACGTTGCGATCGTAGAACTCGTCGACCAGATGCACAAAACGCTTGGCGGCATCTTCGCGCCGCTGCGTTGTATCGAACACCGGCACGGTGGAAATGAATACCGTCTGGAAGCTGCGCGCGATCTCGATGTAGTCGGCGACTGCACGCGGTCCTTCGCACAAAGCCGCGAAGTCGAACCAGACTTGATCATCGGCCAGACGGCGCAAGGGAATGTCGCGATCATGGATACGAAGCATCGTGTCTGGACGCAGCTCGCCCGGTGCGAGATCGTCGAACATGCGCGCCAGCGTCCTGTCGGCTGCCGCATCGGCCGGCGTCAGGTAAACACTGGCCTGCGTCAATGCGCGCAGGCGATAGTCGGTGCTGCTGGCGAGCTCGATCACCTCGCAGTGACGTTCGATCAGCGCGATCGCTGGCAGGAAGCGCGCACGTTGCAAGCCGTGTTCGTATAGACGCCGTGGCGCCAGATTCGAAGTCGTCACCAGCGTTGCACCGGCATCGAACAGGTGCGTCAAAAACTCACCGAGAATCATCGCGTCGCCAATGTCTTGTACGTAACATTCGTCGAGGCAGAACAGATCTGCATCGCGCGCAAAGCGTTGCGCAACAAGATGCAGTGGATCTTGTTCGCCGGCAACGTCGCGCAAGGCCTCGTGGATGCGACCCATGAAGCGATGGAAGTGCAGGCGAAGTTTGCGCTGCCCCGGCAAGGTGTCGTGCAACAGATCGATCAGAAAGGTCTTGCCACGTCCAACACCGCCGTGCAGGTACAGGCCGCGCACCGGCGGAACCGAGCGAAATCGCGCAAGGAAGCGCACGAGGACGCCATCATCGGCGCGATCAATGATTTGTGCGTGGATGCGGTCCAGCACCGGCAATAGCGCACGTTGCGCCGGGTCGTCCTGACGATGCCCGCGTTCGATCTCGCGCTGGTAGGCGGCACTCGGATTCATGCCAGCGGCGGCAATCCCGCTTCGACAAACTGGGCGATCGCTTCACGCAGCGCCAGCAGCCGGCCATGAAAGAAGTGCGAGGTCTCGGCGAAGCGCACCACGGTGGGCGGCGGCCGCCGCTGCGCGACCCAGTCATAGACGCCGGATGGATCGACCACCTCATCGGCGTCCGGTTGCAGCACCAGCCACCGACAATCGGGTTCGCGAAATTCGCTCAGATTCCAACGCCCGACCGGTGGTGCGATCGAGATCAACTGCTGCGGATGGATCTCCGCTGCACGCGTCATCGATACGAAAGCACCGAAAGAGAATCCGGCAAGGATCAGCGTCACACCGGGGCGCGCCTGCCGAATCCAGCCGCAGATCGAAACCACATCATCGCCTTCGCCGCGGCCGTCATCATGTTCGCCTTGGGAACGCCCGACACCGCGAAAATTGAAACGCAGCGTCGTACAACCGAGGTCGCGCAGCGCGTGCGCCGTCGTCGTCACGACTTTGTTGGTCATCGTTCCACCATGCAGTGGATGCGGATGACAGATCACGGCGACGGCATCGCGTTGAATCGAGCCGGTCGGCCATTCGATCACGGCGTCGATCAGGCCCGCACCGCCCTGCAACAGCAACGTGCCGGTGCTTTGCGGGAACGCAGTCACCGGCATCGCGAATCAACCGCCGGGTGCCGGTACCAAGGTCTGTGGCTGCAGGCGCAGGCCAAGCAGCAGCGGATCATGGTCGGAGCTGCGGAACATATCCGGGCGATAACGCGACTGCAGCGCGCGACGATCGTAGTCGGGTTCGTCGTATTCGAAACCGGGCGACTCATCGGCATTGATATGCCACTCGCCGACACCGCCGACATGCGCAGCCAACGACGGACTCGCCAACGCGTGGTCAAGACGGCCCGAGGCACCGCGAAAAACGTAACTGTAGGCCGGCTCACTCATATGCGCGGAAATCACGTCGACATAGCCGCGACTGATCAGATGGCGTACCGGATCTTCATTGCCGTAGGCGTTGAAATCTCCGACCAATAACACGCGGTCATGACCGACCTTGAGTGGATCGGTGGCGAGCCAGTCGGCGAGTACACGTGCTGATTCGACACGCTTGGCGTTGTAACAGCCTTGGCCGTCCTCTTGATTCTGATCCGGACCGTCGGCGTCCTGGCAACCCTTGGACTTGAAGTGGTTGGCAACCAGCACGAAGTCGAGCGGTCCCGTGACGAAGCGCTGTGCCAGCGGTGCCCGCGACCACTTTGAGAACGGTCCATCGGCCAGAAGCATCGGCGCACCTTCTGGCTTGACGCGGCTGCGGCGATAGATCAGCGCGACCGTAATCAAGTCATCACCGATACGCTCTGCATCGGGCTTCACGAACAGGTAGTCACCGCGTTCTTTGCCGCGCGCCTTGTTGAGCTGGCGGACCAGATCGGACAATGCCGAGGTGTCGCCAAAGCCGTCGTTTTCCACTTCCATCAGCGCAACGATATCGGCGTTGAGCCGGTCCAAGGCAGCCACGATCTTGGCCGACTGCCGCTTGAATGCGTCGGCATTCTGGGCGCCGCGCACGGTCGGGAATCCGCCACCGGCACCATCACCGTTGAAATAATTCAGTACGTTGAAACTGGCCACACGCAGGTCGCCATCGACTTCCGGCGGCTTGTCTGGGCGCCGCGCATGCGCCACTGCTGCGATCGGCGCGACCAGTTGCACACGATATTCACCGTCGCGTTGTTCGAGCACGCCGTCGATGCCGCTCACCTGAGAGTCGACGCGATAGCTCGTTTCCGGCGTCAACGGTGCCGGCAAATGCCACAGCTTCTTCGGGAATTCGTCGAGACGCGCATCGTCCAAGATCAGTTGGCTGGCCGCATTGGCGGCGGCCAGTGCGAGCGCGTCTTGGCCAGGGATATGCCGCTCGGTCGGTGCGAAATCGCGACCATCGAACGATACGATCAAGCTACCGTGGCGCAGCAAGTCCTCGTTGCCGACCAAGGACACCGGTCCGGCCACGGCGATACGTTCGCCTTCGTAGCGTTCCCATTCGATCGGATCGCTGCCAGCGGCGGTGACAGCGCGCGGCTGCATCGGCAACGGTCTGCCGCATTGGATGAGCGAAGCGACTTCGATCAATGCGGTCTGCGTATCTGGTGCCGGACCCAGTTCAGCGACCGTGGCGCGCACGCGTACCAAGGTACCCAGCGGCCATTCGAGTGGTTCGGCATAGCGCACGAAGATGCCTTCAGAGCTCGCTGGATCCTGATCCTCGCTGTTGGCGTCGGCGATCAGGCTGAAGCCACCGAGTCCGTCGATAAATTTCGCACTGATACGGGCTTCGACCTCGACGACTTCGCCAACCACCGGACTCATCGCCTGATTGCCTTGGACGGTATGGATCGGCGCGGCGACGCGACCGCATTGCAACGGCCCGCCATCGACCACCGGGATACCGTTCGGACCGATCTCAGGTGCGCAGCCGCTGACCATAAAGCAGGACATCATTGCGGCAGCGGCGACAAGGTTGTTCGTTTTCATGCGGATTCCAATACTGCAAACCAAGGCGCCGCCCGAAGGCGGCGCGCAGAATCGTTGGGCCCGGTCATCGGACCGAAACGAGGCAATTCAGCAAACGTCACTTCAGATTGTCAACCATCCACTGCACCGTCACGCGTACTTGATCATCGCTGAGTGACGGATTGCCGCCACGCGCCGGCATCATGCCAGCCGCACCGGTGAAGCCATCGGTCGCGTGCTTGACCAAGGTGTCGAGCCCTTGCGCCGTACGTGCAGCCCAAACGGCTTTTTCAAGCTTCGGTGCGCCGCCGGCACCCGAGACATGGCAGGCGCCACACAGGTTGTTATAAATCACCGAACCATCAAGGCTACCGTCGTAGGCCACCTGACTCTTGCTGGCTTCGGCGGTTGCCGATTTGGCTGCCGCCATCGCTGCCTTGCCGGTTTCACCAGCAAACACGTCGCCGACCGGCGCAATCCGCGTGTTGGCTGCAGCGATGAGGATCGGGCTTTCCTGCTGTGGCTGTTGCCCTTGGATGTAGCGCGCACCAAGGATCAAGACCACGGCCAGCAGCAAGAGCGCCGCAAGAAGTTGCGCAGCGTGCTTCACGAAGTTCAGGTCATGCGTATTCATTCAACGTCTCCACGGCCAAAACGGACTGCGGAGCGCAGCCGCCTCGGGAGGCAGGAAAAAGGGTGGGACATTGTGCCGGGGTGAACGCAATGCGGCAAGGCGAATCGCCGCTAGCGCCGCGATCAAACGTCGCCGCCGGCCACCCAGCCCTCGCCAGTGCCGCGATGGAACACACGGTCGGCCTCCAACACCGACGCCGCCGGTACCGGCTCGGCACCCTTCATCGCGTAGTAAATCGGACCGAAGTCCGGGTCGACGGTTGCCTTGAACAACTGCTCGAATCCATCGATCACGAAATAGGTCTTCTGGAAACTATCGATGCGATAGCGTGTCTGCATCACGCGCTTGACATCAAATCCGATGCGGTTCGGCGCCAGCGATTCCAGACAATGAATCGACTCGCCTTTTGAGGACAGGATGCCAGCACCGTAGATGCGCAGACCCTGCGGCGTGTCGATCAAGCCGAACTCGACCGTGTACCAATACAGCCGCGTCAGATTCGCCAGCGGCTCGTTGCCGAAGGTCGAGGCACGCACACCGCCGGCACCATAAGCCTGCATGTAGTCGGCGAACATCGGATTCATCAGCAGCGGCACATGCCCGAATAAGTCGTGGAACAGATCCGGTTCGGCGATGTAGTCGATCTGGTCGGGACGACGAATCCACCAGGTCACCGGGAATTCGCGCGCCGCAAGGTGTTCGAAGAACGTCAATTCGGGCAATAGTCCTTCGACGCCGATCAACCGCCAACCTGTTGCTTTCATCAGGTATTCATTGATGTCATCGAACTTCGGAATCTGCGCATCGTGCATGCCGAGCGCGTCCATCGCATCGAGAAATTCCGGGCAGGCGCGTCCTTGCAAGATCTCGCGCTGACGCCGGAACAGTTGGCCCCAGACGGCATGATCGGTGGCGGTATAGCCTGCCCACGGCTGTTCGATCACCGACGTGGTGTAGACGGGCACATAGCCCTTGTCGGTCATTTGATGTTCGACGCGACGTGCTTCGCTGCTCATGGCCGTGTCCCGCTGAGAGTGAACGTAAGGATACGCCAGGCGCCGCATAAAACGATCACCTGACCTGCGCGGACAACCGCTGTCGCCACTCCTGCACACGCGGGTGGCTGTCGTGCAACAGTTCGGCAAGACGGGTGAGGTGCTGGTCGCGCGAGGCGAAGTCAGCGTGTACCTGATCGACAATCAGTGCAGCTTCAATGCGCAGTGGATGCATGACCGGGAGGGCTGTGCTTGGCAGATCCAGCACCGCGGTCGCCATCGTTCCGGCCTCATCAGAGGCATCGTCGAGCACGACCTTGGCTAGCGCAACGCGCGACTGTGCCTGTTGCTGGGCCAGCCCTGGTCCCGCTGCGGTCAGTCGCTCGACCGCTTCGCGTAGTGCTGTCAATCCGGCATCGCGCTGTCCGCTCGCGATCGTGGCGCGTGCGGCGACTGAAGCGGCGACCGCATTCATTGGATGACTGTCGCCCAGCGCCGCGCCGATCTTGGCGTGCGCCAATGTCGCCTCGCGTGCCGCACGTGTGGCGTCACCCTCGGCCAACGCACATTCGGCAGCGCCGATCAATGCGGCGGCATAGTCCGGTGAGGCATCACCGACAAATTGCGCCAGCATCGGTAATGCACGCTCGACAAGAATACGCGCCGCCGTCGCATCGCCGGCCGCCAAGGCCATCTTCGCCTGATTCGACAATGCCGAGCCCAATGCTGCTGAAGCACCCAAACGTTGTTCGCGGCGCCGGACGGTTTCGTCGAACTGTGCGACGGCCTCGCGGTAGCGCCCTTCGAAGCCCAGGGTGGCGGCAAGATTGTTGCGGGCATCGAGCGCCATCGGCGTATCCAGCAGCCCGGCTTGTTCGAAGCGCGCCAGCCCCTGCTCGAAATGTTGCCGTGCTGGCCCAATCTGGCCGGCCTGTAAATAGGACGCACCAAGATTCACTTCACCGATGCCGAGGTCCCGCGGCGAGGTCAAGACATCCGCCGTGAGCTTGGCGAAACCAGCTTCGGTTGAGGCCACACCGGCCTCGACACGGCCAAGACTGCGCTCAATGCGACCGCGTAACTGCAACAACTGACCGTGCTTCTGCACGAAGCGCGCCTGCGCCGCCCAATAGTGTTCGGCCTGCAGCAACAACGGCAGCGCTTCTTCGGCACGGCCGAGGCGCGGTGCGGCAACGCCGAATTCATAGGCGAGCGCGGCGCGCTGTTCGGTCTGCTGCGTGGTCGCGGACAGCGCCAGACCGCGCTCGATCAACGGCATCGCCGTCCGGTAGTCGCCGAGTTGATTGTGCAACTCGGCCAGCGAGATCAGCACATCCACCGCGCGCACCGGGTCATCGCGGTATTCGTTGGCGACACGCTGTGAAGCCAGCTTCAGGGCGTCGCGCAAACGGATGTCTGCGCCCGAAAGATCGGCGGCATCACGCAAACTGAGCTGCAGAAATTCACGAACTGAATCCGCACGGCGAGACTCCAGAACGGCGGCATCGCGTGCGGCTTCTGCCGCGCTCGCCTGCCGCCAGCTGTACGCGGTCGCCATGACCAACACCAGCGCCACGAACGTCGCAGCAGCAACACCGAGGTGGTGACGGGCGACAAAGCAGCGCGTGCGATACCACCACCCATCCCCGATGGCGCGCAGCGGGAACCCCTGATGAAAGCGATGCAGGTCATCGCGGAAACTGCTGGCATCGGCGTAACGATGTGCAGGGTCGGCAGCACAGGCGCGACCAATGATCGCGGCAAGTTCATGTCGCGCCGATTTCGGGGCGCGTCGCAGTTGCTCCGGCCGAAGTGTTTCCGGCGCCTTCGCATCAGCACCCAGCAACAGGATCAGCAGGCGCCCCAGCGCATGCACATCGGTGCGTGTCGTGATCGTGCCCTGCACGCACTGTTCCGGCGCTGCCCAGTCCGGTGTGTACGCGGACAGCGGCTGCGCACCGACTGCATCGTCGTCAAGCAGCACGGCGATGCCGAAGTCGAGCAGCTTCGGTTGCCGCAGCGTATCGACACGGACATTGGCCGGCTTCAGATCGCGATGCACGACGAGATGCTGATGGGCATGCGCGGCCGCCGACAGCATGGTGTCGAAAACCGCCAGCCGCTGCGAAAAATTGATCGCATCATCGGCGGCAAACTGATCGAGATCGCGTCCTTCGATCCATTCCATCACCAGATAGCCACAGCCATCGCCATCGGTGCCGCCATCCAGCAAGCGCGCGATACCGGGATGATCGAGCCTTGCCAGCAGCGCGATTTCACGCCGGAACCAGGCATCCAGTCCGCCCAGAAATGGCGCAAGCAGCTTGATCGCCACGATCTTCTCGAAGGCGCCATCGGCGCGGTGCCCCCGATACACCACGCCCATGCCACCGGCAGCGACGCGCAGATCGAGTTGCCACGGCCCGAGCCGGTCGCCGCTGCGGTCAGCGGTCAGCGCATCGAGGCGCGCGCTGCGATGACCGGCCATGACATCAGTGGCGCCGCGATGCGCGGCCACAGCCAGCATCCGCGATAAGCGCTCAGCCCGACTCGGATCGACGCTGGCGATTGCTGCCAACGCGCCAGGTCGTGCGGATTCGTCGAGATCGAGCAAGCGATCGAGCGTGGCATCCAACTCACGCAGCAACGCAGTGTCATCGTGCGCATCGGCACCGTCTTCACGAATGGTCATCAGCGCAGCGTAGCAAAGTCCGATGTCCGGATTGGTGACGCTCGCCCGTATGGCCTGCAGTTTCGTTACCGAGTCGACTGTGATGAAGAACTTTCTTGGCTTTTTGTTGGTGGGCGCCACAACTGGCGCCAGCGCGCTCGACTTTTCAATCACCAATACGGCCAATAGTGGCGCCGGCACGCTGCGCCAGGCGATGCTTGCGGCCAATGCCAATCCAGGTGCGACGCATACCCTCACCTTCGACAGCAGCTATCCGCTGGATGGTCAGGTCACGTTGTTGTCGGCGCTGCCGGTGGTGCAGACATCGACCAACCTGCGCGGCGGAAATCGTCGGCCGGTCATCAATGGCAATCATGGTTTCCCGATCCTGGTGATCGCTGCGGATGTCACCGTCGATATCGACAGCGTCCACTTCCGCAACGGTATGCGCAGCGTCGGTGGCTGCATCGCCCTGCAGGCTGCGACCACGACCGGATCATTGTTCATCGACCGCAGCAACTTCGACGACTGTCAGGCACGCGATCCGAGCACCCCCGGTGGCGGTGCAATCGGCTGGCGCACCAATGACGGACAACTGGGAGTGTCCAGATCGATTTTCACCAACAACTCCGCAGTGAGTTCCAACGCCAGCAACGAACAGCCGCGCGGCGGCGCAATCGAAAGTTATTCGGTAACGACGCTGTCCAACAACACGTTCGAGTCGAATGGCGTGGCGAGCGCCGGAAGCAGCGGTGGTTTCGGTGGTGCGGTCTACCTGTCGGTGCCGGGTGGCATTTTTGAAAGCGAGGTGTCCGGCAACCGCTTCCGTTTCAACAGTGTGACGCCGACTGCCGACACCTACGGGCGCGGCGGCGCCGTGTACGCCAATCTCAAGAACGATAGCCTGCTCAGCGTGCAGCGCAACTGGTTTCGTGGCAACAGTGCGCGGCGCGGCGGTGCGCTGGCCGGCGAAGCAAACAACGGCACGGTCAACCAACTGACCTTGCGCAACAATACGTTCTACAACCACAGCGTCACCGAAGCCGGCGGTGCACTGAGTCTCAAGAATTTGCGGCTGATCGCCGAACACAACAGCTTTTTCAACAATGATGCACCACTCGCATCGCACTTGCAGATGATTGACGGTGCCGCGCTGCGCTTCGTCAACAATGTCATGGCCGCCACCTACGTTGGCAACGCATGCGCCCAAACCGGCGTCGATTTCAGCGCGCTATATCGGGCCGGCAATCACTTCAAGACGGCATGTACCGACTGGTCGGACGCGGGTGCAGTGATCAATCCATTGATGAATTCGCCGGTGATTGATGAAGGACAACGCGTCGGCGTGCTCAAGTTCGACGCCGACGACGGCGTCATCGACGGTGCCAGTCCGGTGCTGGCCGACTGCTTGTTGGACGATGCCCGCGGCACTATTCGTCCGCTGGATGGCGACGGCAACGGCACACTGGTCTGTGATGCCGGCGCTTATGAACACCCCGACCCACGTCTGTTCTTTAACGGATTCGAGTGATCAGGCCAGGTCGGCGCAAGCGTCCGCGAGCCAGGCACGGGCCTTGTCCCAGTCGCGGCGAACAGTGCGTTCGTTGATGCCAAGCAGATCGGCGATTTCGGCATCGCCGAGCCCGGCGAAGAACCGCAGTTCGACGACGCGGACCTGACGGTCGTCGACGCGCGCCAGTCGTTGCAATGCGCGCTCAAGATCAAGCCACCAGGCTTGTTCGCGTCCTGGTGCACCGATCAAGTCGTCGCAGACGCCATCGAGGCCGGTCGAGTTCACGTTGGGAGCGCGGATGCGATCGAGTAACAGCTGGCGCATCGACTTGGCCGCGAGCGCGTAAAAATGTCGGCGCGACTCAAGTGACACGCGGCCTGCCCGCTGCAGCTTCAGGAACGCTTCGTGCACCAGTGCCGTGGTCGCCAACGTTGCTGGCTGGCCCAGCTTGGCACGCTGCGCCGAAGCCAGACCATGCAACTCGACATAGGCCGCCGCGAACAAGGCGGCGAGCGCGGCATCGCGGTCGACCATCAACTCCTGCAACAAGGCAGTGATCGCGGCCGATTCTCCAGCATTCATGGCATCGGTCATTCGCCCAGCATAACAACACCTAGCTTGCGCACTCGACGCCACTGTGCGATTCCATCGGTCATTCAATCCGAGGGGATGCCCATGCCCGATGCCTTGGCTCGACAAGCCGCTGCGCAGTTGCGTGCGAGCTTCGACGACTACAACCGCCGCTTTCGCGACATCACGCAACGTGCGCGCGGCCGCTTTGAACGGCGGGAATGGGCACCGATGCAGGCCGACCTCGTCGAGCGCATCGAGATGTATGACCGCTGCGTGGCCGAGGCCAGCGAAGGCTTGCTGCACATCCTGCGCGAACACGCCAGCGAGCGCGCGCAATGGGCACGCATTAAATCTGCGTTCGATGTCGAGATTGCCGGTCTGCTCGATGGTGAGCTTTACCAGACTTACTACAACACACTGACACGGCGATTCTTCAAGACCCGCGGCGTCGATGCCGATATCGAGTTCGTGGCGCTGCGCATCGAGCCGACGGACCGCATTACTCATCCAGTGGCACGGCATAGCTATTCGGTTGGCGATTCGCTCGCCGACAGTCTCGATCGACTGCTTGAGGACTACCCATTCGAGGTGCCGTATGCGCATCGCCGCGAGGATGCGGAGGCACTGGCTGAAGACCTCGAACGTCGCCTGACACATTGGGGTGAACGCCCGATACGCGCCATCGAAATGCTGGAAACCGTGTTCTATCGCGAACGCCGCGCCTACTTGGTTGGTCGCATTTTTGGCGTCGAGCGCTATGCCCCAATCGTCATCGCACTCGGCCATGAACTAGACGGCGGCATTGGCGTCGATGCGGCCTTGACCGAACGCGACGATGTCGCCGTACTGTTCGGCATTACCCGTTCGTATTTTCTCGCTGACTTCGAGACCGTCGGCGACGCCGTTGTATTCCTGAAAACGCTGCTGCCGCGCAAGGCCGTGGACGAGTGGTACGCCATGCTTGGGCGACTGAAGCAGGCCAAGACCGAACGCTACCGGCATTTCTTCCGTCACTTTGAGGCCAGCCCAGAGTCTTTCGTGCATGCACCAGGCGCCAAGGGCATGGTCATGGCGGTGTTCATGCTGCCGGGATATCCGCTGGTGTTCAAAGTGATCCGCGATGTGTTCGCGCCGCCCAAGACGGTGATGCGCCAGGACGTGCTGGCCAAGTATCAACTGGTGTTCAAGCATGATCGCGCTGGTCGCCTGATCGACGCGCAGGAGTTTCGCCATTTACGTTTCCCGCGCAGTCGTTTCGCGCCGGAGGTACTCGACGAACTACTCGACGGTTGTCGCGAGTCGGTGGTCGCCGACGGCGACGATATCGTGCTACTGCATTGCTATGTCGAACGTCGCTTGCGACCGCTGAACTTGCTGGTGATGGAGGACGCAGCGCAGGACGCACGCCGCGCCATCCTCGACTATGGCCAAGCGGTCAAAGATCTGGCGATGTGCAACGTGTTCCCTGGCGACTTGTTGCTGAAGAATTTTGGCGTCACCCGCCACGGTCGCGCGATCTTCTACGACTACGACGAACTCTGCCTGGTCAGCGAGTGTCGTTTTCGCGAGTTGCCGAAGCCATCGAACGATGATGAGGAAATGCATGACGGCGCCTGGTTCCACGTCGACGAACACGACGTGTTTCCGGAACAATTCCCACTATTTCTCGGACTCAACGGCGACGATCGCACCGCGCTGATCAACGCCCACGGTGAGATTTTTCGGGCCGACTGGTGGCGCGACCTTCAAGCACGTTTCCGCGATGGCGATCCGCCGGAAATTGCGCCGTATCCGCGGGCGTTGCGTCTCGACGCCAACGGCTGACACAGGTCATCGGCGCATCGTTCAGCTGCCGATGGCGAATTGGCCCTAGCATCACCACCGTCCAATGATGGATGCGTGGAGACTGTGATGGTTTCTTTCTTGCTGTGGCTTTTGTTGCTGGTGTTCTGCTGGCCGATTGCCTTGATCGCACTCGTGCTCTACCCGATCGTGTGGGTATTGCTGCTGCCATTTCGACTGCTCGGCATCGTCGTCAGCGGCGTCTTCGAATTCCTCAAGGCGCTGATCATGCTGCCGGCACGTATCCTGCGCGGACCGTCCGCCGCTTGAGCGAGTCCGTCACCAAGGCGACGGATTCAACCCATTACCGCGCGTGACGCGTCGGCCACGGCTGCCAGCCGCGCACGCACATGACCCCGCAGGGCTTCGGTCTTGGCATGGATTGCGGCACGCAGCACGATCGCGAGTGCAACTGCTTCGCGGTCGTGCGGTGCATCTTCGCAGCGCGCCAAGGCGCACCGCGCTGATTCCAGCCATCTCAGACTCGCGCATAGTTGCTCACTGCTCATCATGTCTGTCCCCGCAAATGAATGTGGGTACAGGCTAGGCCAGCGGCAATTACCGACGCCCGCGCTGATCTCGGAATATCGTCTGCGACATTTCGCAGAACCGATCGGCAGGGCCGATCATGCCCTGCTCAGGTTCCGATCGGATGCCAGACGGTTTTGTATTCGACGAAATCGAGCACGCGCTCAAGCGCGAGCAACGGACCGTGGCTCGCGACGCAGCGCTTCATGTTCTCGGCAGCGGCGCGTTCGAGCGCGGTGCGCTGCGCCGGTTCGTCGCGCAGAAAGGCGAGGCCCTGAATCTCCATATGCGAAGCGAACTGCGGCGTCAGTTCCGCAGCGTCTCCGGACAGCAGATTAATCACGCCGCCGGGCAGATCGGCGGTCGCGAAGGCTTCGCCGAACTCGGCGACCAGTCCACCGGCGGCACCCGGCAGCAACGCGATCACGCTATTGCCGGCAGCGATGGCAGCGGCGATCCGGGCCGCAGTCGCGCCTGGGTCAGGTGTGTCTGGGAACAGCAGGCCGACCACACCGACCGGTTCCGGCGCAGTGAAGTTGTGGTGTGGCCCAGCGACCGGGTTCACCGCGCCGATGATCTGCGGATACTTGTCGGTGGCGCCAGCGAAATAGACCAGCGCGTCGATGGTTGCGGCCAGCGAGCGCGCGGCCTGTGCCGCCGAGAACCCCAGCCCTTCGCGCAGCAGCGCCTGCCAAGATCCGGCGCGACCTTCGACCATCTCGGCCATTCGGTAGAGGATTTGCCCGCGGTTGTAGGCCGAACGCGCCGCCCAGCCCGGCTGCGCGGTACGCGCGGCGTCAACGGCAGCGCGCAGATCTTTGCGTGACGCCAGACAGAGCTGCGCGTAGGCGCGTTTGGCGCCGGGTTTGACCAGTGCGTAGCTGCGTCCCGATTCGCTGCGCGGGAATTCGCCGCCGACATAGAGTTTGTGCGTCTTCGGCACCGGCAGGCGCGAGGTGTCGGCAGCGCTCATCGTTCGACCTCCAAGTACGACAGCAATCCGTGACGTCCGCCCTCACGGCCGTAGCCGCTTTCACCGTAGCCACCAAACGGCGAGGAGGGATCGAACTTGTTGTAAGTGTTGGCCCAAATCACGCCAGCTTTGAGTTGCGCTGCAACCGCATGCACCTTGGAACCTTTTTCGCTCCAGATACCGGCGGCGAGGCCGTAAGGCGTATCGTTGGCCTTGGCGATCGCCTCGGCCGGTGTACGAAAGGTCGATACCGCGAGCACCGGGCCGAACACTTCGACGCGGCCAATGGTGTGCGCCGCAGCAACGTCGCTGAACAGACACGGGCGCAGGAAGTTGCCCTTGGTCGGCAAGGTGATGTTCTCGGGCTCGAAGTAGCAACCGCCTTCCTGTTTGCCGGTTTCGATCAGACCGCGGATCTTCTCGAGTTCGGCGGTTGAATTGATCGCACCGATGTCGGTGTTCTTGTCGAGCGGGTTGCCGACGCGCAGCTTGCGCATGCGGGCCTTGAGCTTGTCGAGTACGCGATCAGCCACCGACTCCTCGACCAGTAGCCGCGAGCCTGCGCAGCAGACGTGGCCTTGATTGAAAAAGACGCCGTTGACCACGCCTTCGACGGCCTGATCGAGCGCGGCGTCGGCGAACACCAGATGTGCCGACTTGCCGCCGAGTTCGAGCGTCAATCGCTTGCCAGTGCCGGCGGTGCTGCGTGCGATGGTCTTGCCGACCTCGGTGCTGCCGGTGAATGCAATCTTGCGCACCAGCGGGTGCGCGGTGATCGCGGCACCGGTGGCGCCGGCGCCAGTGACGATATTGACGACACCTTCGGGCAGCCCCGCGGCCTCGAAGATCTCGACCAGCTTGAGCACCGACAGCGATGTCTGCTCGGCCGGCTTCAGCACTACCGTGTTGCCGCAAGCCAATGCCGGCGCGATCTTCCACGCCGCCATCAGCAACGGGAAGTTCCACGGGATGATCTGTCCGGCAACGCCGATCGGCGCCAGCTTCATGCCCGGCATCGCATAGCCAAGTTTGTCGGCCCAGCCGGCGTAGTAGAAAAAGTGCGCGGCCACCAGCGGCAAATCGAAGTCACGGGTTTCCCGGATCGGCTTGCCGTTATCGAGCGTCTCCAGCACCGCGAGTTCACGCGAACGCTCCTGAATCAAGCGCGCGATGCGAAACAAGTAGCGGCCACGATCGCGGCCGCTGAGCTTGCTCCAAGTGCGGTCGTAGGCGCGCTTGGCCGCGCGCACCGCAGCATCTACGTCCGCCGCGGAGGCTTCGGCCACTTCCGAGAGCAAGGTGGACGTCGCCGGGTTGAGGCTGGCGAAGTAGCGGCCCTCGGACGGTTTTGTCCATTGCCCGCCGATGTACAGCTGATGCCGTGGCGGCAGGCTCACGATCTTGTCGGACTCGATGCTCGGCGCGTAATCGACGACGAGCCCGGTCGCGGACTTGGCGCCGGAATCCGCGCTGCGGCCCGTTTTGGCGTTGGTCTTAGTCAAGCGAGTAGCCCTTGTCGTAGAAATAGCGGCCGGTGTATTGGCGGAAGATCTGGCGCAGCACGTCGTTCAGCAGCGCACTTGCGCCGAAGCGATAGAGATCCGGGCTCATCCAGTCTGATCCGAGTGTTTCGTAGAGCATGCACAGGTACTGGATCGACTGCTTCGCGGTGCGAATGCCGCCTGCCGGCTTCATGCCGATACGTCCACCGGTACGGCCGTGGTGGTCGGCAATCGCCTGCAGCATCACCAGCGTCACCGGAGGTGTCGCCGCTGGTTGAATCTTGCCGGTCGAGGTCTTGATGAAATGCGCCCCGGCCGCGATCGCGAGATCGGAGGCGAAGCGCACGTTGTCGAGCGTGCCGAGTTCGCCGGTTTCGAGAATCACCTTCAAGTGTGCTGCGCCGCAGGCGGCGCGCACTGCCGCGATTTCGTCGAATACTTGTTGATATTCACCGGCCAGGAAGGCGCCACGATTGATCACCATGTCGATCTCATCGGCACCGTTTTCGACCGCTTCGTGCACGTCGAGCAGTCGCGTCTTCAGCGATGCCTGACCAGATGGGAACGAGGTAGCGACCGAGGCGATGTGTACGCCCGAGCCTTCAAGCACCTTGACCGCAGCCGGAACCAGCAGCGGATAGACGCAGACCGCGGCCACTGACGGGATTGGACGAAAACCTTCGATCTTCGCCAGTGCTTCGGTCAATGCCGGCGCCGCTGGCTGGATCGCCTTGCGGCACATCTGCCGCACTCGCGCCGGCGTGTCGGCACCTTCGAGCGTGGTCAGATCCATCATGCGGATGGCGAGGTAGAGCAGGTCGAGCTTGCTCTTCGCCTTGATGCTGCGCTTGGCGAAGAAGCCAGCACGCTCCTCCGCACCGACCGCATCGACCGGAACCACGGGAATGCCGCACGGTGCACCGTCGCGGTCGCGGACTGAAACGATCATGGACGCTGCTGTCTCCCCAATATGCAGATGCCGAGGATACGGCCTAGCAGGCCTCGCCGTCACCGCACCCGAAAAATCGCTACGCGCGGGACGCTTGTTCGCGTCAGACTGCAGCGTGAGACTCGCCCAAGCGAGAGGCTTAGGGTGTATCCATCCTTGATTGCTGCCATGGAGAGAAACGCGATGAAGTTCATTCTGGGAATACTGCTGTGCGTCGGCTTTTGCGGCGCAGCGCTCGCTCAAGGTACTGACCGCATCTACAACGCACCTGTGCTGAACCCGGTCAACAACCTCCCCATTACCGGATCGAACGTCGGTATGAGTGCCGAACCGGGGGAGATCGGCGGACTGCAATGGGGCGCCGGGCGTAGCGTCTGGTTCCAGATTCATCTGACCGTTCCGGCAACGTTCAATGCGAAGACCGAGGGTTCGAATTTCGACACGACGCTCGCGGTGTATCGCGGTGCACACGTCAGCGAGATGCGTGAACTGACGAGCAATGACGACAGCGCCGCCGATCACACCAGCGAGGTCTTCGTCAATTTGTCGCCAGGCACCTACTACGTCGCGCTGGATGGCTACAGCGGCGCGACCGGCAACTACGTCTTTTCGTACCAGTTCAATCTTGGCAACGCTGCGGCAGTGAGTCCGACCAACGATGCCTTCGCGTCGGCAGCCACGCTGTCGACCGATACCCATGGCGGCGTTCGCATTGCCGACAATCGCTTTGCTGGCACCCAGTCCGGTGAGCCCGGCGGCGGCAGCGCATCGGTGTGGTATCGCTATGTCGCACCACAAGCCGGACACATCGTGGTGCGCACCGAGGACAGCGCATTCGATACCCTGCTCGGCGTCTACACCGGCGCGGCGGTGAACGCCCTCGCCGCGGTCGCTAGCAATGACGATGTGTCGCTCAGCAATGGCAATTTGAACTCTGAGGTCACCTTCAACGCAACTGCCGGCACCACCTACTGGATCCGCATCGCGTCGTCGACTGGCGGCCAAGGCACGGCGATATTGGCGTGGGGTCCGGTCGGTATGAGTGGCCTGCCAACACTGGATGCGAGTTACTCCGGCGCGTGGTGGGACGCGGAGCGCAGTGGCGAAGGCTTCGTGCTCGAGATCGCTGACCACCCGGATCCGAACACGCTCGGCACGCTGCTGAATTTCACTTGGTACACCTATGATCCCGACCGCAATGCGACGTTCCTATTCGGTGGCGCAATCCTCGACCCGACCCAGCCCGCGGACACCGCGGTGACGTTTAGTCTATCGACCGCCCGCGGTGGCCGATTCGGCGCAACTTTCAACAGCAGCGACGTTGTCACAACGCCGTGGGGCAGTGTCACCGTGCGCTTCCTTGGATGCAATCTGATGGTGTTGCATTACGCGCCGACCGGCGATGCATGGGGTCCAGATGGCGATCTCTACCTGCGCCGCGTCGTTTCGCGTGCGCCAGGAAATCACTGTCCCTGATTTTGGGATCTGACTTGCCGGGCGCTCGATCGTACGTTGTGCGATCGAGCGCCCGTTGCAGCACAACGATATCGTCTAGCCGAGCGGGCGCTGTGCGCCGAACTCACATCAAGTCGACGACGACGACGGCGTAGGGCGCGAGCGCAAGGTCGAACGCGAGGCTGCGCTCACCTTCGCGACGCACCGGCAGCGTTGTTTCAGTCACTGCCGCCAACGCCGCCGCAGCACCGGCATCGGTTACTGCCACGGTCTGACCGCTGACGCGGGTTTCAACGCGGCGTGTTGCTTGCGATGGCGCGGTGCGCACCCGTGCAGTGGTGACCGCTTCAATGTTGCGTACCTGCACCGCGAGACTGCGCGCGCTGGCGCTGTCATTCGCGACCAACAGGCGCAGGCCACCGCCGGCAACACGCGCTGCAAGCACCGCCGGCGCGTCCGGATGATCGCCGAAGTTGCCGCACTGACTCTGCGCACACGTTTCGCTGGCCAGCCGAGTGCCCGCTGCCAATTCGTGAAAGCCCCAGAAGCCCCATGCACCGGGGCGGATGTCGATCGCCGGATTGCCGTCATCGACCTTGAACAACGACATCACCGTGGTACCGGCGTAGTAGTGCGCGGCCTCGATCGCGAACGCATCCTCGTGCATCAGCACCAGCGCCGAGGCGACAAAGCTCGCGAGCCGCGGCGTATCGAAGATGGCATCGCCGCAGGCTTGGCCGAGACCAATATTCCATTCGCTGATGTGCAGCGGTGTGTCGGCCAGACCCTGTAGCGCGAGTTGCCCGCGCAGCGTGCGCAACCAGTCGCGCAGCTGCGGCAGCGTGGTCACGGCGCAGTCGCCGTAATAGTGCGCCGAGTAGAAGCCGAGCCGTGACGGACCAACCGTGCCGACGAAGCCTTGGGTCAGCGAGCCCGGCGTCGCCATGCCGCGCAGCACATTGCGGGTAAAGCCCGGTCCACCGATGCGGACGGGGTGCATTGCCGTCGCCGCGTGGGCGCGAACGTGGTCGACGCTTTGCCCGAATAACGCGTAGAAATCGGCATCGTCACCATTCCAAAACATTCCGTCGGGTTCATTGTGGACTTCGACGTACTCGGGATCAGCAGTCGCCGCTGCATTCGCCGCGAAGCCGCCGATCAGGTGCCGATAAACATTGCCGGCAACCGCAGCCCAAGACGCCACGTCGCCGCTGTCGTTGGGGCCATTGAAACTCTCGCCGAGGCGCAGGTAAATGCGCGCACCGACCGCCAGCACGCTCGCCACCTGCGTATCCATGGCGCTGAAATCGTAGCGCGCAGTGGTATCGACCAGTGCCGGGTCGCGCACTGTCCACGCCACCCTTGGTGCCGCCCCGTTCGGCGTGTTGACGCAGGTCGTGAGCGGCGTCGGCGGCTGTGTCACCAGATTCTCGATGCGGGCATCGTCATAGATGTCGCAGAGATCGACGCCGACATCGTGCAGACGCACGCTCTGCACGCCAAAGGCCCGGTACAGCGCCGAACTGTCGTAGTCGTAACCCGGGGCGTTCCGACCACCCTGCCTCGGGCCCTTGTTGACGCCGAGCAAGCGCTTCATTGCGCCCTCCGCAAGCGCAGCATCGATGCGCACACCCCACGCGCCTGCGGGCGGCGCCAGGTCACCATCGAGTGCGATGTCGTCGGTGCGCACACCGACCACGCTGCGCTGGTTGCCATCGCTGGCAACGAACCGGTCACGCTCGGCCACCACCAGCGGCAACGGCAGATCGGCCGACACCGATTGGTAGATCAGCCCGAAGCCGTCACGACGCAGCGTCGCGATGGTCGCGCCGCCGGCATCGCGCAACGTCGCGCTTGCACCATCTGCCGCCACTTCGGCGCGCAGCGCGACGGTGGCGCCCGGCAACTCACCGTTGCGTTCAGTCAGCAGCCAACGACCCTCGAAGCGAGCAAGCCGGTCGGCCCACGCGTAGGCGATGCGCTGTACCGGCATGCTCGCGCCGCCCCAGTGCAGGGTGGCGCGATCCGCCGCCTGAAACTCGAGTTCGAAGTCACCGGCTGCGTGCATCGCAGCCACTGGCATACGCCACGCACAGGCCAAGCATTGGCCGTCGGCGTAGCGCCAAAGGCTGCCACGCAAGCGACCGATACCATTGTCTTCCCCAACACTTGCATCCCAGGACGCCGAACTGGTCAGCCACAGTTGCCGGCCATCGGGGTCGTACAAATAGAACGCGAGCATGTACAGGTCACCCTGATGCTCGATCTGGAAGCCGGTGCCGGAAGCGTCCGGATTCCACCACACCCCGTCCTCGGCACGTTCTGCCGCACACAGCGGCGCCACCAAGACCAGCAGCAAAGCCAACAACAAGTACCGCATCTGCCACCGCCACTGTTTGCTGCACCTGAGCCGTCTAACGCGATCACCGGCAAAGGGTTGACCGGGCGACTGCGCAGACCGGGCGCATTCGCGTTGACCCAAGTCAACGCCACGCGGCCGGCGCGCGGTCACGGTAGCGCCCTCCTTGCACTGGCCGCGTCCCATGACTCTTGGACTGTCTCTACTCCACGCGCTCAAAGCGCATGGCGCCCGCGAAATCTTCGGCATCCCCGGCGACTTCATCCTGCCGCTGTTCCGTCAGATCGAAGACAGCGGCATCTTGCCGCTGATCGCGCTCAGCCACGAACCGGCGCTCGGCTTCGCCGCCGATGCCGCGGCACGGATGAACTGCGGCATCGGCGTGGTTGCAGTGACCTACGGCGCCGGTGCGCTGAATGTGGTCAATGCCGTCTCCGGTGCCTACGCCGAGCGCTCACCGCTGGTTGTGGTCGCCGGCTGCCCTGGCGAAATCGAAGCGCACTCGGGCTTGGTGTTGCACCATCAGGTGCGCAGCGTCGATTCGCAGTGGCGCATCTTCGGCGAGATCACCTGCGACCGCGTGCGGCTGACCGACCCATTGCGCGCGCCGGACGACATCGCTCGCGTGCTGCGCAGCTGCATCGAGTTTTCGCAGCCGGTGTTGATCGAGTTGCCGCGCGACATGGCGCTGCGCGCGTGTGCGCCGGTGCCGGTACTGCCGCCACGACCGCACGATGCCGAAGCCGTCGCCGAATGCGCCGCAGAATGGCTGGAGCGCATTCGTGCGGCGAAACAGCCAGTGTTGGTGGTCGACGTAGAAGTGCGCCGCTTCGGTATCGAAACCGAGGTCGCGGAACTGGCGCGGCGGCTATCGTTACCGGTGCTGACCACATTCATGGGCCGCGGCCTGCTGGCGGACCACGGCCTCGACGTTCACGGCACCTACCTCGGCATCGCCGGCGACCCGGCGACCACGCGACTGCTCGACGAGTCCGATCTACCGGTGATGCTGGGCGCGATCCTGTCCGACAGCAACTTCGGCGTCAGTGCCGAGCGCATCGACTTCCGCCGCGCGCTGGTCGCGGCGCAGCGACAAGCGCGCGTTAGTCACCACGTCTATCACGACGTGCCACTCGCAGCGCTGGTCACGACGATGCTGCAACTGACCGAAGGCATGGTCGTTGCACCGCCACGGCCGCGGCCACCGGTGCCGGATTATCCGTCCGGAATGGTCGCCGATTCACAACCAGTTGCCGCCGCCGACATCAGCCGCGCGCTCAATGACCGCATCCGCCGCGATGGCCCGTTCACGGTCGTCTCCGACATCGGCGACTGCCTGTTCGCGGCGATGGAATTGATCCCGACGCCGCTGGTCGCGCCCGGTTATTACGCCTCGATGGGCTTCGGCGTACCGGCCGGCATCGGCATCGCCGTCACCTCCGGTGAGCGGCCGCTGATTCTGGTCGGCGACGGTGCGTTCCAGATGAGCGGCTGGGAGCTTGGCAACTGCCGTCGCTATGGCATCGACCCGATCGTCATCGTGCTCAATAACCAGAGCTGGGAGATGATCCGGGCATTCCAGCCGGAATCGCGTTGCGCGGACCTCGGCGACTGGGCCTACGCGCGACTGGCGGACGCGCTCGGTGGCGACGGCTATCGCGTGCAAACGCGCGCCGAGTTTGCCGATGCGCTGGACAAAGCATTTACCCGCCGCGGCCGCTTTCAGTTGATCGAATTGATGGTGAAGCCCGGCGACAGCACGCCGACACTGCGCCGCTTCGCCGATGGCATTCGCGCGCTGCGAGCCAGTGGCGAAGTGGCAGCGGTAACCGCCTAGACGACCGGCGCACAGACCAGATCAGACGGCCAGCAACGGTTGCAACGCGCTGGCGACGCGGTCGAGGTGAACGTCGGAAAGCCCGGCGAGATTGATGCGACCAGAGTCGAGCAGATAGATGCCCTGTTCTTCGCGCAGTCGCGCAATCGCCGCGACCGGCACGTTCAGGAACGAGAACATGCCGCGCTGGTGCCGCAGGTACGCGAGATCGAGCCCACGCGCCGCGAGCTGTTCGGCCAAGCCGTCACGCATGTGGCCGATGTGCGCACGCATGCCGGCGAGTTCATCGGCCCAGTCCAGACGCAGCGCTGGGCGCGTCAAAATGCGCGCGACCAAGGCCGCACCATGCGCCGGTGGCATCGAATAAGCGTTGCGCACGCCTTGCAGAAGCACCGACAGCGTGGCGCGGGTCTGCGGTCCAGTCTCGGTCAGCACCGCGAGTGCGCCGGTGCGCTCGCGATACAGCCCGAAGTTCTTCGAGCACGACAGCGCCAGTAGCAGTTCCGGCACGCGCGCCGCCAGCATGCGCAGGCCCGCCGCGTCTTCATCCAAGCCGTCGCCCAAACCTTGGTAGGCCATGTCGATGATCGGCAGGAAGCCGCCGCGAACCGCCGTCTCTGCGACTTCCGCCCACACCGCGGCGGGGATGTCGACGCCGCTCGGATTGTGGCAACTGGCTTGCAACAACACGGCGTCGCCGGCCGGCACCGCACGCAGTGCCGCCAACATCGCCTCGGCGCGCAGGCCAGTGCGGGATGGATCGAGGTACGGATAGCGCTCAACCTGCAACCCGGCCGCGCGAACCACGGCGGCATGGTTGTCCCAACTCGGATCAGCGAGCCAGATGCGTGCCCCGGGGCGCGCGGTGTGGATCAAGTCGGCGGCGACGCGCAATGCTGCGGTCCCGCCCGGCGTTTGCACCACGCCGACGCGATCGGCCAACGTCGCGGCCAGAGGACCGAGCGCCAGTTCGCCGATCGCCACGTTGAACGCCGGATCGCCGGCCATGCCTTGGTAGACCTTGCTGTCTTCCTCGGCGAAACGTAGCTGCTCGGCACTGCGCACCGCACGCATGATCGGCGTGCGGCCATCGGCGTCGCGAAACACGCCGACACCCAAGTCGATGCGATCCGGGCGCGGGTCTTCGCGGAAACGCGCCATCAAGCCGAGAATGGGATCGGCTGGCGCCGGCTGCAGGTGCTGAAACATGGATTCGACCTCGATACTGGGCAAGGACGTGATGATGACGCGGCATCACCGCCATGACCATTGAGCGACCCCAATGCCACGCCCGCATTGCACGGAGGATGGTCGGTGTCACCATCACGGCAGCGGCGCGCGTTGCCGGGCCGGTCTTTCTGATTTCGGGAGCACGTCATGCAAACGTTCCTCAACACGATCGGCGGCAGTGCAGTTGCCGCCAAGCGCAGCTTCGAATCGTTCAACCCGGCCACCGGCGAAGCGCTCGGCCGGGTGCCGGTCAGCGACGACGCTGAAGTCGCGGCGGCAGTCAGCGCGGCGCGGGCGGCACAACCGACCTGGGCGGCACGCCCAGACGCTGAGCGCAAGGCGTTGCTGATGGAGGTTGCGGCAGTGATCCACGGCAACGCGCCGATGCTGGCCGAATGGGTGACGCGCGAGCAGGGCAAGCCGCTCGGTGGGCTGGGTCCGACCGAGGTACCGGGATCGCGCTTTGAACTCTGGGGCTGCGAGGTGTGGACGCAGGTGCCGGCAAGCCTCGATCTGCCCGCCGAAGTGGTCTTCGAAGACGACACCCGCCGCGACGAACTGGTGCGCCGTCCTTACGGTGTGGTGGCCGCAATTGCGCCGTGGAACTGGCCGCTGCTGATCGCCATCTGGCAGATCGTGCCGGCGCTTCGCATGGGCAATACGGTGGTGATCAAGCCCTCCGAATACACCTCGATCGGCACCCTGGAACTGGTGCGGCTGATCGCTGCGGTGTTGCCGCCCGGCGTGATCAACAGCGTCAGCGGCGGCGGTGCCGTCGGTGCCCGATTGGTCGAAGACGCGGGCGTCGACAAGATTCTGTTCACCGGCTCCGGCAACACCGGTGCACGTATCGCCGAAGTCGCGGCACGCCGACATGTGCCGGTGACCCTCGAACTCGGCGGCAACGACGCCGCCATCGTGCTGCCCGACGCCGATCCAGCGCAAATCGCGATGGGTCTGTTCTGGGGCGCATTCCTGAACATGGGCCAGACCTGCGCCTGCATCAAGCGCCTGTATGTGCCGCGCGCCCTGCACGATGCGACGGTCGCGGCGTTGAAAGCGCTCGCCGAGGCGATGCCGATGGGCAACGGCCTCGAACCCGGCATCGCGATGGGACCGATCCAGAACCGCATGCAATTCGACAAGGTCAATGACCTCGTCGCCAGCGCCCGTGCTGCCGGTGCCGACATCGTCTGCGGCGGCGTGCCACGCGAGGGCGCCGGGTTGTTCCATCCGCTGACGCTGGTGACCGGACTCAAGGACGGCGACCGCCTGGTCGACGAAGAACAGTTCGGCCCGGTGCTACCGATCATCGCCTACGACAGCGTCGAAGACGCCATCGCCAGCGCCAACCGTCTGCCGGCAGGACTCGGCGCCTCGGTCTGGTCTTCCGACCTCATCGCCGCCCGCGCCGTTGCCGAACGCATCGAAGCCGGCACGGTGTGGATCAACCAGCACGGCATGATCCACCCGATGGTGCCGTTCGGCGGAATCAAGGGCTCCGGCCACGGCGTCGAGTTCGGTGTCGAAGGCCTCAAGGGCGTCACCCGCCCGCAAGTGATCAGCCTGCGCAAGTAGGTTGGCGCCCGGCCCCTAGCACCGCCTGCAATCCAGAACTTCGCGATCGTCCGCGTGATCTTCGGCAACTGCGTGCGTCATCCGTTCAAACACTGATTTTCTGAGCTGCCTACGCGGCAGCTGGATCAATTCAGTGCAGAAGACGATGTCCGCACATTCGTTCGTCGTTCTCGTCGATCATTGCAATGCCCCCAGGGATTCAGCGTCTTCGAACAGGTCCAGCGCGGGCACCAGTGCGCTGGTGGTCCAGAGGCCGTCCAGACACGCCAGCGACAACACCGCGAACGATCCCCACTGCTGCGCCCACGACGCCGTGGTGGTCGAGACTTCGCGCCCATCCGCCAGACGCACGGTCACGCGCGTTCCAGGCGGATGGCAGCGGTTCCAGTCGAGGGCGGATTCGAAGGCGACGGCGGGTTGCATGCCTCATCATCACCGGCCGCTGTCTCAAGAACTGAGAGGGCAATCTTTCGCCAAGCAAGACCACATCCGGATATCGAACGGACTTGAAGGTTTGTCCGATGGTGCGTCGGGCATCGTACGACCAGCATCCCGCAATAGTTTGGTGCGCTGATCTCCGTACGCCGGTCTCGCTGATCAGAATCATTGGCGCCCGCATCTTGTGCCCAAGTGACTTTACGCGGCGTATTTCGGGTGGCCTGGCTGCCGTTGATCTTGGCCTATTCGCTCGACGCCAATCGTATCGCGCCCTCTTGCAGGCCAAACAGAACCGGCTCACTCACGGAGGCCGGAAAACCTGTGGGTAACGTCGATTCAATGCTGGCGATGACGAAGGGCGTACGCTTTACGATTTTCTCGACAAGTGCGTCCACTGTCCGTCCAATGTCGTCCAGTACACCGTACTTCCGGCCGATCGCCAGCCAATGCCTACGCTGAACTTCCTTCATCTTCCAGTGCACATTGCTGGCGCGGATCGCCATGGCCAATGTCACTTTGTGCGCGGACAACTGGTTGGGCGCTTCGCCAATGACCGGCCATGCTGACATCACGTCGTAGAGGGGCGTCAGCGCGTAGGCCCCTCCGGAGAGAATGGACAGGCTGAAGTTCTTGGCGTGGCCATCGGGTGCGCGAAGCATCCAGAACAGCAGTTGGGCCAGGAAGAAAGTTCGCCGATCCTGCTCGGCTTCCGCGGACGTGGCCAGTAGGCCCATGATCCGGTCGATGCCGGGGCCGCCATCGCCCTCGTATTTCGATGCCGCCGGCGTCCCGGTTGCCTGGCAGAAGTCTTCCTGCGGCAGCCTTGCCAGCCACTGGCCGCGAGGCCCGTTCCGCCAGGCGCGGTCGAAGCGTGTCACCGACAAAACCTTCATGTCCTCGAACTGCAGCGGTACGCAGTCGGCCACCGGCAGCCCGTAGCCGGCCAGTATCCGGGCACAGAGCCACTCGTTTTCAATCGAGTGGCTGAGGTCCAGCCTCATGTTCCCGACCAGCCCCATGGGCAGCTTGAGGATGTGGGTGGTCGGTGTCGCGCCGTGCGGTCGGCACCACTGGCCGTTGACGTTCAGCAGTGCGGTCTTTTCCTGCGCGCCGGCGATCGAGATCCTGAAGTCGGCATCATGCGTCGAGACGGCACCGGCCAATGCAGGCGACGCTACGGTGCGCCGCAGGATTGCGGCGACGTCCTGTTCGCCCAGCGGCGTCGCGTGGACGATGCCCACATCCCCTGGGGCGGAGCCCTCCGGCAGGATCTGCAGCGCACCCACGCAATCCCTTCCGATTTGCGCCAGCAGGTCGAACGCGTCAGTGGACCGGGCTTTGAAACGACTGGCTGCTCTGGCCCGGATGTCATGACTGTCGGGCAGAAGGTTGTCGAAATAGGTCCGAACCACAGCACCGCGATGTGCGGTCGATCCCGGCGTGAAAGGCAGGGAAATCGACAGCGGACGTCCAAGCGACGCGGCCTTCCAAGCCAAGTCGTATTCGAGGACATCTTCTCCGCCGGCGTCCAGTCGCCACGTACCCACGAACTCGCCGTTCATCCACAGACCCAATGTTCGCCGGCGCGATGCCCCGGTCTTGGGCGTCTTCACCATGGGGGCATGTCCCCAACGGCGCGACTTTCACCGCGCTGAAGAGTGGACTTGCCCTGCAATACCATCTCGACGCCGAGGATGCCCAGCAGGTGCAGCAGCCGTTCGGCGCTGACTTTCTGGGCGTTGCGCTCGAGCGCGGAAATCGTCTGCTGGGTGACGCCGAGACGAAGCGCTGCCTCGCCTTGGGTCAAACCGGCCTGCTTGCGGAAAGCCTTCAGCAGGGCGGGCAGTTGCTCGGCAGCACGGACGACATACTGATCCATAAACACAAGCCTCAGTTTGTATTCTCGATATACAGCTTACAAGTTGTATTAGTCAAATACACAGTAAACGTTGTTTTTCCCGAGGTAGCGCGCTGGCGAGTCCGCATCCGAAATCCCATCGCCCCATTTGCGCGCTCGGACAGGTCTACCTTCGCGACGCCAAATGCGCGAGCAGTTGCTTGAGGCGGGGCGCCGGGTTGGCGAACTTGATCTGCTGTTCGCCGAAGGCCTCCGGATCGAACGGGTCGCGCCGACCCTTGATGCTCGTCGCCCATTCCAGCGACTCGGCATGTTCCGGATCATCGGGCTGGGCCGGGATGTCGAGCAACTGCGCGTAACCGTGGGGTCCGCCACAGTCGTCCGGCGGGACTGCGCGTTCGCCGGCCATGCAGCGCGGATAGCGCTTGCCGGGTGCAGCGGCGAGGACGCCTTCGAGTGCGATGAGCAGCGTCAGGCATCCCAGTCTGGCGAAGTTCATGTTCGCGCCCTCCGGAAAACTCGTGGGCACAAATCTGGGCACGAAATGGGCACAGGGTCTTTTGGCGCGCCCGAAGG
>Ga0073899_10000111_pt1 | contig 71092 bp, 67 predicted proteins | sample KloWWTmetaKNB5Ph_FD_88975 | JGI IMG/M metagenome (GOLD analysis project Ga0073899, IMG submission 88975) | Active sludge microbial communities from Klosterneuburg, Austria, studying microevolution and ecology of nitrifiers - Klosterneuburg... | ecosystem: Engineered > WWTP > Aerobic digester >... | reverse complement strand
TCCTACCGCTGCCAGACCCCTGCGGCCATTGCGCTGGTCGATCCCGACTTCCGCGTGCGTGCGGCCGGTGAAAAGCGAGCCCGCATGCGTGCCAGGCTGATCGACGCAACCATGACTGCCTATCTGAAGAGCGACCGGGGCCGCCCGCCGGTGATCGACAACGTGATCCGTATCGCCGGGGTGTCTCGCGGCACCTTCTACAAGTACTTCGACACACTCGACGAGGTGCTCGCCGACATCGCCCGCAGCACCGCAGGAGAGATGCTGACCAGCTACGCACGGCTGTTCGGTTCGATCGACGATGCCGCCGTACGTCTGGCTGCAGGCCCGCTGATGGCCATGGCGCGTGCGGCGATGGAACCCGCCCACGGGGCGATCGTCGCGAACGCTGACCTGTACGACGCCAGCACCGGTGAAGACCCGCGTCGGCGCTTGGTCGAGGACAGCCTGAACTACGGCAGAGCACAGGGTGTGTTCCGCTTCGAGTCGCTGGTTGCCGCCTTCGACCTGGTGATCGGCACGAGCGTCGAGGGTGCCCGGCGCATTTCCCGCAGCGGCGTTCTGGAGACCTCCGCCATCCGTGAGACCGTCGCCCTTGTCCTCATGGGCCTGGGACTGGATCGCACCGCCGCCGTACGCGCGGTCGCTCAGGCCTGGCAGTGCCTGCAGCAGGCCGGCCACCAGCTGGATTGGTGGAAGCCAGTCAGCTCCGCTCGCCCGGAATCACCGCAACCACCGGCACCCGATCTTGAAGGATCCGCAGCATGAACAGCCCTCTCTCGTATGACGTCGCCATCGTCGGTGGTGGCCACAACGGCCTGGCCTGCGCGTGCTACCTCGCGGCCGAGGGTCACCGGGTTGTGGTGATCGAAGCACTGGACAAGGTCGGTGGGATGGCGTCATCGGGCTACCTGATCCCTGAGGCGCCGCAGCACCTGGTGCACCCCTGCGCGCTGGACCTGATGTCGCTTCGTGTGCATCCGATGATGCCGCAGGAGCTGCTGCTGGAGCGCCACGGCTTCCGGCAGATGGACATGCCTGGCGGCTATGTCTACCTGCATCCTGATGGCCAGTCGCTGGCGTTCGGGCGCACGGTTGAGCAGACCGCCGCCGAGATCCGGCGCTGGAGCAATCGCGACGCCGACGAATTCATCGCGCTGATGCGGCTGGTCGATGTGTTCATCGACATGGCCATCCCAATGATGCGGGTCGACCCGGCGCAGAAGAACCTGGGCGCCAAGCTGCAGGCCCTGAAGGTGCTGCTGCGCAACCGCCACCTCAAGCCCGAGGTGATGGGCCTGATCAGCAGCCCGGCGTACACCTCGATCATGGAGCGCTTCGAGCATCCGATCACCCAGTCGGCCCTGTGCTGCCTGCTGGGGGCCGCCGGCCCGATCACGGGCGAGGCCACTGGTGTGTACTTCGCGCTGCTCGGGTTCATACACCGCTTCGGGCTGGGCCGCGCCATGGGCGGCATGCAGACCCTGCCCAATGCGCTGGCGGCCCGGTTGAAGGAATTGGGAGGCGACGTCATGGTGTCCGCACCCGTGGCCGAAATCGTTGCACAGGGCGGGCACGCCACCGGCGTGCGCCTGAAGGATGGCCGCCTGGTCCAGGCACGCGCAGTGGTGGCTTCGGTACACCCGAAGGTTGCGCTGGAGATGGTGACCCCCGGCGCCATCGAGCGCCGGCTGCTGGTGCGTGCCGGCCTCGCGCCCGCCAACGGACACGGCGCTGCACCGCTGAAGGTGGACGTGGCCCTGCGCGGCAAGGCGCAGGTAAGCCGCCACCAGGCGCTGCGCGCGGACGGACTGGACCTGCGCGGCAGCGTGCTGCTGATCGGCACCGCCGAAGCGGTGCTGGAGAACTTCAGTGCCTCTGCTCGTGGAGAGATACCTACCCAGCCCTACTTATGGATCACTGCACCCAGCGCGGTCGATCCGTCGCAGGCGCCCGCTGGCCAGGACATTGCCTACCTGTACCCGGTGGCGATGCCGGTGAACCCGCGCTCCGGGTGGGACAGCTTGCGCGCTCAGGTGACCCAGCAGGTGATCGACCAGGCCGCCGAGTACATGGACGGTCTGAAGACTCTGGAGATAGGCCGTCGCATGGAAGCGGCGCCGGACTTTGCCGCCCGGCTGAACGTGCCCAACGGCTGCGTGGTGCACATCGACACCGGTGCCACCCGCTCGGCATTGATGCGCCCCGCCTGGGGCCTGGGCGGCGACACGCTGCCGGTAGCCGGCCTGTTTTTCGGCGGTGCCGGCATCCACCCTGGTGGGGGCATCAACGGACTGCCTGGACGCATTGCAGCGGCGCGTGTCAAGCGCTTCCTGACACGTTGACCGGGCGAGTCAGTCCGGACTTTGAGGAGTGAACCCATGAACCGTTTCCAGGGCCAGGTCATTCTGGTGACCGGTGCCGGGCGCGGCATCGGCCGCGCGATCGCAGAAGCCTTTGCAGGCGAAGGTGCACGGGTTGTCGTTTCAACTCGCACCGCCTCCCACGGCGAGGCTGCAGTGGCGGCCATCCGGGCCGCAGGCGGCGAGGCCGCGCTGACCCTGGGTGATGTCGGCGTGCGCGACGATGTGCGTCGCATGGTGGCCGCTGCAGTCGACACATTTGGCGGGCTGGACGTAGTCGTGCACAGCGCAGCGGACGCCACCACGGGCCGCATCGACGCGCTGGACGAAAACGCCTTCGATCGCCAGGTGCACGCCAACATCCATGCGCTGTTCTGGCTGTCGAAGGACGCCCTGCCCGCCCTTTCGCAGGCAGCGGCTGGCGGCCGGTTGATCTTCATTTCCTCCGGCGAAGGCAACCGTTCCCACACGGCGGGCCTGGTGTCCTACGGCGCCGGCAAGGCGTACATGAACGCCTTCGCGCGTACGCTGGCCAAGGAGGTCGGGCCGCAGCGGGTGCGGGTCAATGTCGTCGAGCCGGGCCTGATCCGCTCGGACCGCATGCTTGAGCACCTGCCCGATGAACTCAGTGATCGCATCGCCCGGCAGTTCCCGGTTTCGCGGCCGGGCGAGCCTTCCGAAATCGCCGCCGCGGTGCTCTTCCTCGCGTCCCGCGATGCGGCCTACATCACCGGCACGTCGCTGTTGGTTGACGGCGGCGCCACGATGGCACCAATCGTCGGCATCCAGGACCACCTCTGAGCGGCCACAGCCCCGCAGCCCCCCTATCCCACAACCCAGGAGATCCCCATGTCCATCCTGCATCGATCCGAAGCCCTCGAAAAGGCATTCGCCGAACTCTCCGCCAACTACCGCGGCATCGACGTCGACCTGTACGAGGCCTGCCGAGAGAAGCGTGCAACCTCACCGGTCGTCGCTGCGGACTTCATGACCAGTATCGGCGTACCCACCCACGCTGGCGCCGCGCATGGCAACCCCACCTACACCGTCTTCAAGTACAACGACGTGAAGACGGTGCTCCAGGATGCAGCGACCTTCACCAGCGGCTTCATGGCCAAAGGTTTCGGCAGCTTTTTCAGCGCTGACGGACTGATCATCCTGGCCATGGACGGCGAGCAGCACCGCAAGGCACGCGGCCTGCTGCAGCCGGTCTTCACGCCGCAGGCGGTGCTGCCGTGGAAAGCACAAATCGAACGTCAGATCCGCGACGAGTTCATCGCTCCGCTGGTGCCCGCCAAGCGCGCCGATTTGATGGAGTTCGGCCTGTACTTCCCCATCCGCGTCATCTACGGCCTGATCGGCTTCCCCGACGACGAAATGGAGAAGTTCTACGACTACGCAGCGATGGGCCTGTCCATCCTGGGCGGCTCCAAGCTTGACCCCGTCGAGGAGGCCAAGGCCCGCGAGCGTGCCTTGAAGACGACCAACACGCTCTATGACACTACCATGGCGCTGGTCAAGCGCCGCCGTGCCGAAGGTGCGACCGGCGACGATCTGGTATGCCGCCTGATCCGGACCGAGTTCGAGGGTCGGCAGCTCGACGACCACGAGATCACCACCTTCGCCCGCTCGATGGTGGTTGCCGGGGGCGAAACCACCACCCGCACGTTCAGCTCGGTCATGACCTTGCTCCTGCAGCGCCCTGCGCTCCTGGATCGGGTGCGCAACGACCGCACGCTGGTTGCCAAGGTGATCGACGAAGCGGTGCGCTTCGAGCCCACCTCCACGGTGAAGATCCGCCAGGCTGCACGTGATGTCGAGTTGCGCGGCGTGACCATTCCCAAGGGTGCGATGGTGCAGGCCGTGGTGGCCTCGGCCAATCATGACGAGGAAGTGTTCGACAACCCGGACACCTTCGACATCGACCGGCGGCCCAAGCCCTCCTTCACCTTCGGTTTCGGCCCGCACATGTGCATCGGCCAGTACGTCGCAAAGCTGGAGCTGTCGATCGCCGTCAACGCAGTGCTGGATCTGTTCCCCAACATCCGCTTCGACCCGGACAAGCCCGAACCCGTCATCGCCGGCGGCATGCTGCGCGGCGCCTCTGCCGTGCCGGTGATCTGGGACTGACGCGGGGCAGGCCATCGCACCACAGCCTGCGTTTGTCCAATTGCACGCAGCCTCGGTGCCCGCCTGCGCCGAGGCCGAGCCCACTCATGAACGAGTCATTCATGCGCACCTTCAAGACCATCCCAGAACGTGGCGACTTCGCCTACCAGTGCCTCGTCGGCCCTCAGAAGGTCAGTGGCGCTACCCTGGCCGACACGCGTGACCACTTCGGCCTGAAGCTCACCAAGCACATGCCCTTCGGCTGCGTGCGTGATGACGAGGGTCACATCTACGCCTTCGTGCGTGCGCTCAATGCGCCGGGCAGTACACCCAACCCGACCAAGTTCATTTTCGAGAGCACACGGCTCGACAACGAACACCTGCGCATTGACCGCGCCACCATCGGCCAGCGTGCACTGACGATGTTCCCCCAACGGCACTACGACCAGGCAAGCGACACCGTGCGGTGGAGCAGCTTGGCCGATGAGCCCGGCCAGTCGTGGCAGATCACTGCATCGGGCGAGCGACTGACCTGGAAGGAAGAGGGTCTGTTCGATCTCGCGGGTCCGCTGATCGGCAACGGCATGCAGTGGTATTTGCCGGGCGTTGAATGGGGCACCTTCTACGTCTCGCAGCTCTACGACCTGGCCGGCACCCTCGAAGGCCGCCGAGTCAAGGGCGTGATGGCGCTGGACCAGGCCTGGATGGCCGAAGGCGGCGCGATCCACATGCACAAGGACCTGGTCGTCAACCATGGCATGCACGTCATCTGGTGGAGCTTCGCGACGATCTACCAGGACGGCAGCTGGGACAGCGGATCGTTCATGGTCGGCCACGATCACCTGGGCTACGCCATCTTCCAGAACGACAAGGGTGAAGTGCGCTGCACGACCGACATCGAAGGCAGCGTCACCCACAAGGACGGCAGCTGGTTCGTGGAGTCCGCCCGCATCGTGCTTGACGGCGGCTCCGAGGAGTGGGAGTTCCTGCCTTGTGCCAAGGGCGAGATGATCGACTTCGTCGGCGGCTTCCCCATCACCGCGCAGCAGGAGGGCCGCTGGCGCCGTGTGGGCGACACCCGTGAACCGGACCGCTGGTTCGGCTGGGGCGAATCCGACCGTCGCAACGGCAATGCCCGCAACGTGCGCGGCACCGGCCTGTGACCCGGAACCCAATGCATCCCACGCACCACGAGCAACAGAGGGACCACTCCATGGACAAGTCGGCGATCGAACACTTTCTGCACACCCAGGTGCTGGCCTGGAATGCAGGCGACAGGGAGGCATTCTTTGCCGCCTACCGGGCTGCGGCGCCCAAGGGACTGTTGATCGAGTACGTCGGCCGCCCGGCCAGTGACGGCTGGCCAGTCCTTGAACACATGTGGGACACCCAGTGCGCCAAGGTGGAGGTTGAAGAGGCCCTGCTGATCGTCAGCGGAACCGAGGCGGCCCTGCACAACCACAACAAGGTACGCGGCACGACCCTGGTGATCGAGACCATCGAGCAGTACATCTTCGACGATGGCCATCTCACTGTGCGCTACTTCATCGGCCAGCCCTGAGCAGCCGACCACACACGAACGCCAATGGACATCGACGCATGAGACAACCCTACAAGCTGATGGTCTGGGGCCCAGGGCGCATGGGCAAACTGTGCATCTGGGAAGCCACCCATACCAGCGCATTCGAACTGGTGGGTGTGCGCACCTACAGCGAGCCAAAGCACGGTGTGGACGCTGGCGAGCTGATCGGCATCGGGCCTATCGGCGTGAAGCTCAGCACCGACGTGGACGCGCTGCTGAAGATCGATTGTGACTGCATCGTCTACACCGCACATGACGAAGGTACCTACCATACCGACGACGAAATCCTGACGCTGCTGGCCGCAGGCAAGAACATCGTCACGCCCCTGCCTTACCAGAACGCCCATCTCTTCCGTGAGGCCGAGTTCGTCGCCAAGCTGGAGGCTGCCTGTCGTCAGGGCGGCTCCGTCTTCCATGCCGGAGGCATCGATCCCGACCTGATCAGCGATCGCATCCTGCTCGGACTGACCGGTGCCTGCGCGGAAGTCAGGTCGATCCGGCTGCAGGAGAGCTGGGACTGCAGCCATGCGGCCCCCGGTCCGCTGCAGTACGTGGGTTTCGGCAAACCGCCCGAGGAGGCGAAGAAGGTGGTGGTGGCGCAGGTCATTGCCAACAACTTCACCCAATCCATCGTGCGCACCGCCGAACAGGTTCTCGGCGTCACCTACGACCGGGTGGAGGAGAGCCACGACTACGTGCCCACGCCGGTGGACATCGAGCACCCCTTCCCGATTGCTGCCGGCACGGTGGGGCGAATCACCCACCGACTGCAGGGCCACGTGGACTCGATGGGCCCAGACCCCTTCTTCACCATCGAATACAACTGGGTGATCAACGAGAGCATGTTGCCCGAGGGGGTGAGCCCGGGGCAGTACTACGTGGCAACGATCGAAGGCCGCCCCTCATTGCGCATGGCGCTGGACCTGAAGGTTTCTCACAAGACGCAGGAGCGCACCCACCAGCTCGGCAACATGGAGGTCGAGCCTTCGTATGTGGCCACGTTGGTCCCCTGCCTCCAGGCCGTCCCGCACGTCTGCGCTGCCTCACCCGGCATCCTGCCGTCCTTCGGCCCCAGTCTGCACTGGATGCGCGATCTGCGCGACAGCGCGCCACAGCCGGCCTGACCCGGATCGTGGACACCGACGTGGTGGTCGTCGGCTCCGGTGGAGCGGGGTTGACCGCAGCCACCGTAGCCGCCCGCAGTGGCCTGCATGTACTGCTGATCGAGAAGACCGGCGTCTTCGGCGGCACGACGGCGCTGTCGGGCGGCGGCATCTGGGTGCCCGGCAACCGGTTGGCCGCCGACGCCGGGCTGACCGCCTGCGCCGCAGATGACAGCGCCGAGGCCGCCCGTTACGTGCAGGCCGTGGTCGGCCCGACGTTGCGTGAAGACCTGCTGGCAGCCTTTCTCGCAGCGGCTCCGCGCATGGTGGACTTCCTCCAGGCACACGCCGCCGTCCGCTTTGCGGTCATGCGAGGTTTTGCCGACTGGCATCCGGTGGCGCCGGGGTTTTCTGCCGAGGGCCGCCTGCTCGGACCGCTGGAGTTCGACGGTCGCACGCTAGGCGAGCAATTCGCGCGACTGCGGCCACCGCTGCGCGAATTCAACGCGCCCGGCGGCATGATGCTGGGCCTCACCGATCTGGCCCACATCGCGCAGGTGAAGCGCTCCTGGGCCTCGGCCCGGCACATCGGTCGGCTGCTGCTGCGTCACGCGCACGACCGCCTGAGTTGGCCGCGCGGCACCCGCCTGGTCATGGGCAACGCTCTGACCGCCCGGCTGCTGCGCTCCGCCGTCGACGCAGGTGTCACGCTCTGGCACGACACGCCGCTGCAGCATCTCCTGGTCACGGGGGGGTCCGTGCGCGGCGTGCAGGTGCTGCACAACGACCGACCGTTGACCGTGCACGCGCGCCGCGGCGTGGTGCTGGCCACCGGCGGCTTCTCTGCGAACCCGCAGATGCGCCGGCAATACATTCCGTACGCCGAACACCACGTCTCCCTGGTCCCCGACGGGAACACGGGGGATGGCCTGAAACAGGCCCTCGCGCTGGGGGCGCGCTTCGATGGCGACAACCACAGCAACGCCGGCTGGGTGGTGGTGTCGGTGCTGCGACATCCGGAGGGGCGTCTCACCAAATTCCCTCACCTGTTCCTGGACCGCGGCAAACCCGGCTGCATCGCCGTCAACCGCGCAGGTCAGCGCTTCGGCAACGAGTCGACCACCAACCTGGTCGAGCCCATGCACCGCAGCGGCTCCGTGCCGGCTCACCTGATCTGTGACGACGCCTTCATCCGCCGCTACGGGCTGGGCCTCGTGCGCCCCGGTGGCTTCGGACTCAGGCAGATGACCCGGGCGGGGTACATCATCAGCGCGCCGACGATCGAAGCACTGGCCGAGCGCATCGGCGCCGACCCCACCGGACTGGCCGCGACCGTACAGCGTTTCAATCAGCACGCGGCACAGGGGTACGACCCGGATTTCGACCGAGGCAGCAGCCCGGCCGACTTCGCGATGGGCGACCGCCGGCATGCCCCCAACCCCTGCCTGGGGCCGATCCGCCGTGCGCCCTTCCACGCGGTGCAGATCTTCCCGGGCGACTCGACCACCACGGTCGGCCTGCGCGTGGACGCCTCCGCACGCGTGCTCGGCGAAAACGATCAGCCCATTCCCGGCCTGCAGGCCATCGGCCTGGACATGAACTCGCTCTGGCGCGGGCGCGCACCCGCCAACGGCGCCAACAACACCCTGGGGATGACCTTCGGCTACATCGCCGCCCGGGCGCTGGCCGGCCACGGCCCCTGATCCTGAACCTGAGGAGACCTGCATGCTGAGCAAGTACGACGAGTTGCTGTGCCACCAGGCGCCCACCACCTTCGACCACGTGGTCGACAGTGGCGACAACTGGCGCGAGAACGTCTGGATCTGCGCGCACGACGTGACCGGACAGCACTTCCTGAGCTCACACTTCGGCGTATCCACCAACCGCAACGTGATGGACGCGTCGGCCCTGCTGGCCGTCGATCGCCGGACCCAGTACAACCTGCGCACCTCGCGTGAACTGCGTCCGCGCACGGACGAGGTGCAGGTGGGCCCGCTGGGCTACCAGATCGTCGAGGGCATGAAGACGATCCGCTGGGTGCTGGAGGAAAACGACTACGGCATGAGCTGGGAGGTGGAGTTCCAGGCCACCTGCCCGCCGCACGAGGAGTCCCCGCAGTTTGCCCGCAGCCGCGGCCGCCTGACCGAGAACATCTGCCGTTACGCACAGACCGGCCGGGCCAAAGGTTGGCTGAAAGTGGACGGCAGAACCGTCGATATCCGTCCCGACACCTGGCTGTCCCACCGTGACCACTCCTGGGGCGTGCGCTGGCAGCACAACCTCTACACCGAGGCCAACGGCTACCAGCCGCCGCTGCGCCAGCAGGGCTTCCTAGGCGACTGGCACATCTTCCAGTTTGCGGACTGGATGACCTGCTCCAGTCTGCGCGAAGACCACAACGGCGAGGTCCTGCACTTCACTGGTGGCATCAACCACCCGCCGGGAGACGCACGGCCCGAGCTGCGTTTGATCGGCGAGGAGCACGATTTCCAGCTTGTACCCGGCACTCGCATCCTGCAGGGCGGGCGCATCACCGCGCTCGGGGAAGACGGCTCGCGCCGAGAGATCACGCTCAGACCCATCGGCACCATCTACTTGCAGGCCGCCGGTTACTGGCCCTACAAGGGCTTCCGTCTGGGCCGTTGGATGGGCCCGAGCTGGATCGACGGCGAGAAGTTCGACATCTCCGACCCGACCTGCATGACCGAGGTCTCCGAGGCACCCACCTTCATCGTCGAGTGCCGCTGTGGCGATCAACTCGGCCACGGAATGATCCAGTTCGGTGTCCATGGGAAGCACCCCAAGTACGCCCCCTGAGCAAGGAAACCCCATGACAGTTGAGCAAGCAGCCCCCCAGGACATCACCCGCAAGCGCCTGACCGACTGGTTCGCTCACCGGTTGCCCGGCGCAAGTGACATCGTCGTCTCCAGCCTGAGACGACCTGGTGCAGGCATCTCCAACGAGACCTATTTCGTCAATCTCCACTGGCATGAGGGGGACCAGACCTTCGCCAAAAGCCTGGTCATCCGCTGGCCCCCTCAGGGCTTCACAGCCTTTCCGCGGCAGGCCTATGACATGGGCATGCAGTTTCGCCTCCTGGAGGCTCTGGGATCGACCGGCGTGCCCGCGCCGCCGGTGTTCGGGCTGGAAGAAGACCCTGCGGTACTTGGTTCTCCGTTCTACGTCATGGAGAAGGTGGACGGGTGGGTACCCAGCGACTTTCCCCCATACCATGTGGCGGGCCCGCTGTTCGAGGCTGGCGAGCCCGAACGCGAGCGTGTGTGGTGGAACGCGGTCGACACCCTGGCCAAGATCCACACCCTCGACTGGCGCGCTGCGGGACTCGGCTTCCTGGGCGAGCCAGGGACCGGGACAGACTTCATGCTCCGGCAGGTCACCTGGTACGACCAGGTTTTCGCCCAGAACGGCGAGCCTCTGCCGCCCATCCTGGCGCGCACACGCGAGTGGCTGCTCGACCATGCGCCCACACCCCGTCACATCAGCCTGTGCTGGGGCGACGCCCGCCTGGGCAACCTGCTGCTGCAAGGCAATCGGGTGGCTGCCGTCCTCGACTGGGAAATGGCCTGCCTGGGAGACCCTGAATCGGACCTGGGCTGGTTCGCCCACATCGACTGGGCCACCAGCGTCGGCCGTGCCAAGGGCGCTTTCCCCCGCATGAGCGGACTGCCGGACCTGCCCCGCACCCTTGCCCGCTACGAACAGGTCACAGGTCGCAAGGTGGAGAACTTCCACTACCACGAAGTCTTTGCCACCTGGCGCCTAGCCATCCTGTTTACCCGCATCGAGCAAGACCCGAACTACCTCGTCCGCTCAGGCAACGCCAAGGGGTTCATCACCTGGACCCACTTCGAGAAGCTGCAGAGGTTGCTGGGCGTTTGAGGCCAAACGCTGTCTCGGCAACTCGACAGGCTCCGTGTTTGCGCAAGCCTGAACCAAAACCGAAACCAACCAGAAATGACAGTCGTGAGCACCCACAAGGACTTGTTTGAGAACAGCCTGCACAGGGCCGCCGAACTCACGGGCGACATCACCGCCCCGGCACTGGAACGCTTCTTCGCCCGCTTTCCCGAAGCCAGGTTGGCCTTCGAGGCCCACAGCCGCGGCAACTCCGCCAAGCTGCAGGCGCAGATGGTCGAAACGGCACTGTTCTGCCTGATGGACTGGCTGGAGCAGCCCTACGAAGTCGTCAGCCTGCTCACCAGTTCAGTACCCCATCACCAGGGAACCTTGCAGGTGCCGCTGCCGTGGTACGAGGGGCTGATCGCGGCCGTCCTGGACACCATTGTCGCGACCATCCCGCCCGACGCTGAACCCGAACAGGCGGTCTGCGCCGAGTTGCGACGGCAGCTACTCGGCGCTGTCTGTGCTGCGGGCTGACCCCCTGCGACACGACATGCTCGGAGCCTGCACAGGAGCCACGGGATCACAGGATCACGAAATCGTCTGCCCCTCTTCAGCGCGCCGCGGCCGCCGGCCTCGCGCCACGTATGCGTCGAGCACCTCGCTCGGCCCCAGCAGCGCCCTGGCCTGCTCCAGCAGACCGATCATCAGCACATCTGCGGCGGTGAAGCGCTCGCCCAGCAACCAGGGGCCGCGGCCGAGCACCGTTTCCAGGTGGTGCAGCATCTGTGTGTAGAGCGCGCCCATCGCAGCGTCGTTCACCAGCGCACCGCGGGCCTTCATGTAGATCAGCGGCTCCGACAAACCAACTTGATAGAACAGCCAGGTGAGGTAGGCGCCGCGCAAGGGGTGGCCGACGGGCACACCGAGGCCGCTGTCAGGGAACAGGTCGGTGAGATGGAGCGCGATGGCGCCGGACTCGGTCACCACATGGCCGTCGTGCACCAGCGCAGGCGCATAACCATGGGGGTGCGGGTTGCGCGGGTCGGCGGTGGCGCCGGACACGCCGGGCTGAGCAACGATGACAGTTTCATAGGACGCGCCCAGTTCCTCCAGCAACCAGACGATGCGGTCGGATGCCGAACCGGGGGCGTGGTACAGCCTGAGGGTCATGGTGCAGAAGGTTCAGTGAGTGGGCTCGGCGGGCGGTGCAGGCGCAACGCCTGCCAACTGCCGAGAGTCAGCGCTGTCCCCATCAGCCAGAACACCGGGCCGACTCCCAGGAGCGAACCGACAGCACCGAAAGAGATCGGCATCACCAGGGTGGAGAAGTGGATGACGGTGGAGCGCAGGCCCAGGGCCTCGCCCTGGCGCTCTGGCGGGCTGCAGGCATGCAAGGAAGTCATCACCGCAGGCTGGATGGCGCCCAGACCGATGCCGATGGTGCCGGCGCAAGCCGCCATGGCCCAGGCGCTGTCCAGCCAGGGGTAGAGACCGAAGACGGCGGCAGTCAGCGCCAGCGCGCCGGCCATGACCAGGCGGGGCTGAAGATGCTCGGCCAGCAGGGGGATGGCCAGGCGCACGGCCGCCGAGGTGACCGCATAAGCTGCTAGCACGGTACCGATGGCCGAGGCGCTCAGGCCACGCTGGTGGCCAAGGATGGGCAGGGCAAAGGCGTGGGCATCCCAGCTGGCAGCGATCAACCAGTTGATGAAGAACAGGCGCCGCAGGTCGGCATGGCCCAGCAGGCTCCAAGCGTTGCCGGCGGGTGCGGCGCCTGCTCGGCCGACCACCGCGCCCGGTTTGGGCGCGTCAACGGGAGCCCAGGCGGTCGCCAGCAGGGAGCCGAGCGGCAGCAACGCCAAGCCGGCAAAGGCGGTGCGGTAGCCGACATGGTCGATCAGTGCGCCAGCCAGCATGGGGCCGACGAAGGTGGCCACCGAGGGCGCCAGCGCCACCCAGCTGAAGATGCGCAACCGCTCGGCATCGCCCCGGGCCAGGCGCCCGGCGGTGCGCTGCAGCGCGATCATGCCGACCGCCGATCCCGCACCGGTAAGCGCGGCAGCCCCACCCAGCACCAGGGGATGGTTGGATACCACGGCCAGCCCGGCCCCGAAGAAGGCCAAAAGTGCGGCAAGCCGGGCGGGCAGGCGGTAGCCGCGCCGGTCGACCAGCCGCCCGGCAGGGATGGCGAGCAGGAAGGGGAAGACTGCAAAAAGGGCCATCAGCAGCCCGATGACCGCTGCCCCCTGATCCTGGCTCAAGGCCAGCAGCGGCACGGTCATGCGCATGCCGTTCAAACAGCCATGCAGCCCGATCTGCGCAACCACCAGCGCGACGAGGGTCAGCCCGAGGGGGGGCCTGGCCGGCGCGCCGGCCAGATCAGCCGAGCGCATCCTCGATGGCCTGGATCAGGCGGGCATCGTCCGGTGTCACGTCGGGGGCAAAGCGTGCCAGCACCGAACCGTCACGGCCCACCAGGAACTTCTCGAAGTTCCACATCACATCACTTTCCTGGGCCGGCAGCAATCGATGCTTGGCCAGGGTGTCGCGCAGCTGCGGCTGGCCTGAGGGCTGGGCCACCGGCTGAGCCGCGATCAGCGCCCCGTACAAGGGATGGCGCGGCTGGCTGTTGATGTGCACCTTGCCGAACAGCGGGAAGCCGACACGATATTGCGTGTCGCAGAAACTGCGGATCTCTGCCTCGCTGCCGGGCTCCTGGCCGGCAAAGTCGTTGCACGGAAAGCCCAGTACCTGGAGACCACGGGCCGCGTAGCACTCATGCACTGCCTGCAACCCAGCGTACTGCGGCGTCAGCCCGCACTGGGAGGCGACATTGACGATCAGCAGAACTTGCCCCTTGAGGGGCGCAAGCGTCGTCGGCTGGCCGTCCAAGGTATGCAGGCCGATGTCAAAGAGCGAAGTTGTCATGGGGATGAGTCCTCGTAGGCCTGTTGAACCAACGTCATGCGCCCACCCGCCAGCATCAGGGCACAGAACATCTGCAACTCGACGACCTGGGCGACGGAGAACTGCTCGGTCAAGGCAGCAAAGTGGGTTTCGTCGATGGCGTGGGGGTCTGCGGCAAAGAGCTCGGCATAGCGCAACGCCGACCGCTCGGCCGGGCTGAAGTGGTCGCTGTCGGCTGCCTGGCAAGTGAGCGCAGCCAAGTCCTGCGTGTCCACCGTGTCGCTCTTGCGGGCAACCTGGCAGGCGTGGCATTGGGTGATGCCGGCAATGCGCAGGCGCACCAGCTCGCGCAGCCGGGGTTCGAGCACACCGTGCAGGTGGAACTGCGTCAGCAGCGCCAGCCAGGCCTGCGCAGCCCCTGGTCGGTGGGCCCAGACCTGCACCGGGATCGTGGAGCTGAGCATGCGCGTGGCACGTCCCTGCTCCACCGCATCCATCAACTTGGGCGGAAAAGAGTCCAGTGGAACGAGCGGCAGGCGTGCCATGGTCAGGGTCTGCGTGCCACGCCGCTCAGAGCCGCTCGATCAAGGTGGCCGTGCCCATGCCCCCGGCGCAGCAGATGCTCTGCAGGCCATAGCGGTCGCCGCGGCGTTCCAGTTCGTGCAGCAGCGAGGTCATCAGCCGCGCACCGCTGGCACCCAGCGGGTGCCCCAGGGCGATCGCGCCGCCGTTGACATTGAGCCGCTCGTGCGCTACGCCCAGCTCCTTCATCCAGACCATCGGCACGGGCGCAAAGGCCTCATTGACCTCAAACAGACCGATGTCGTCGAGCGTCAGGCCGGCCTTGGTCAGCACCTTCCGGGTGGCAGCGATGGGTCCGGTAAGCATCAAGGTCGGGTCCGACCCCACGGTGACCACCGCGCGGATGCGAGCCCGGGCACGCAGACCCAGTTCGCGCGCCTTGTCGGCGGACATCAGGAGCAACGCAGCCGCGCCGTCGGAAATCTGCGACGCATTGCCGGCAGTGATGCGGCCATCCGTGCGGAAGCTGGTCTTCAGCGTGGCGAGCTTCTCGGCCGCGGTACCTGGGCGGATGGTTTCGTCCGCGCCGAACAGCGGCGCAGCGCCTTCGAGGCTCTTCTCGCACAGTCGCGCCACGGGCACCGGAACGATCTCGGGCTGGAACCACCCGGCTGAAGCCGCAGCTGCGGCACGGCGGTGGCTCTCGACCGAAAAAGCGTCGAGCGCCTCACGACTCAGACCCCACTGGTCACAGAGTCGCTCGGCGGCCTCGCCCTGGCCGGTGAGCTCGTGGCGCTCCGACGCCATCCAGCCGAAGGCCTCGCCATGGATGGCCCGGTTGCTGCCCATCGGCACCCGGCTCATGTTCTCTGCGCCGCCCGCCACCACGATGTCGGCCGCGCCGCAGGCGATCAGCCCGGCGGCCACATGCACCGCCTCTTCACCCGAACCGCACTTGCGGTCGATGGTCAGGCCCGGCACCGACACCGGCCAACCGGCGCCCAGCAGCGAGGTCCGGGCGATGTTGCCCGACTGCTCACCGATCTGCGTGACACAGCCGAAAACCACATCGTCCACCTGGGCCGGCTGCACCCCGGCGCGCTTGACCAGTTCGTCAATCACCAGCGCACCCAGGTGGTCGGCACGCACACCGGCCAGGCTGCCGCGGAACTTTCCGACCGGGGTACGCACCGCCCCGACGATGACAACATCGACGCTCACAGGACGCTCGCCTTCAGGCCGGAGCCCGGTACACGCTGGCCGTTCTCGTACTTGTAGACGCCATGGCCGGTCTTGCGGCCCAGACGGCCCGCGGCCACCATCTTGATGATCAGGGGACAAGGGCGGAATTTCTCGCCCAGGGTCGAGTGCAGGTAGCGCAGCACGGACAGACGGGTATCCCAGCCGGTCAGGTCGCCCAGCTCCAGCGGGCCCATCGGGTGGTTGAAGCCCAGGCGCAGCGCGGTATCGATGTCCTCGGCGGTGGCGGTGCCCTCCTGCAACATCCACATCGCCTCGTTGCCGAGCATGGCCGACATGCGGCTGGTGGTCAGGCCGGGCGACTCGTTGACGACGATGGAGGTCTTGCCGATCGCATCCGAATACGCCCTGCTGCGCGCCACGGTCTCGTCGCTGGTGGCAATGCCGCGCACCAACTCGACCAGCTTCATCTTGTGCACCGGGTTGAAGAAGTGCATGCCCACCACGCACCCCGGGTCCGGCGCGGCCGTGGCCACTTCCGTCACACTCAGGGCGGAAGTGTTGGTCGCGATGATGGCACTGGGCTTCATCAGTGGTGCGGCCTGCGCCACCACCGCCTTCTTGACGGCAAGCTGCTCCACCACCGTTTCCACCAGCAGGGCAGCACCGCCGGCGGCCACCGACAGGTCCGGCTGGACCGTCAGGCGTGCCTTGGCTGCCTCGGCGGCGCCGGCCTCTACCTTGCCGAGCTTGACTCCGTCATCAAGGATCTTGCCGATGGCTGCCTGGGCGCGCGCCAAGGACTCGGTGCTGGTGTCCACCAGCACCGTCGCAAAACCTGAGCTGGCAAAGGCATGGGCTATGCCCGTACCCATCAGCCCGGCGCCAACAACGACGACCTTGTCGTCCTTCAGATTGTTCATTGCTGTCTCCTGTGATTCCTGGGTTCCCGCTGCTTCAGTCGGCCGAGGTCACGACGTTGCGCAAGGTGCCGATGCCTTCGATGCTCGCCTCGACCACATCACCGACCTGCAGGAACTTGCCCGTGCCCTGGGCCGTACCCGCAGGGGATCCGGTGAACATCACGTCACCGCACTCGAAGCGGGAGCGTTCGTCGACAAAGCGGATCAGTTCATCGACCCCCCAAGTCATCTCGGCGGTGGAGCCGTCCTGGCGCAGATCACCATTGACCTTCAGCGTCAGACGCAATTTCGGACTGCCGGTCGGGAACTCGTCGCGTGTTGCGATCCAGGGACCCAGGCCGGTGGTGCGGTCCTGGCTCTTGGCTGCAAACAGGTCCATGCCGATGCCGGGCGGGCCGCTGCGCTGCAGATCGCGCGCGCTGACGTCGTTGCCGACGGTATAGCCCAGTACCGCGGACAGGGGATCGGCCCGATCGACGGACTCGGCCCCAAGCACTGCGACCAGTTCGACCTCGTGATCCAGCTCCTGCGTCAAGGGGGGATGGCGCAGCGGATCGTTGGCGCCGATCAGCGCGCCGTAGGCCTTCAAGAAGGCGATCGGCTGGTGGTGCGACTTGATGCCGAAGTCCGCCGCCAAGTGCTTGGCGTAGTTGGCTCCGGCCACCACGACGCGGCTGGTCTTCTCGATGGGCGGCAGCAGGCGCAACGAGGCAAGTGGACGCGGTGTCGCGTCCAGACGCAAAGCGGCCATGCCCTCGCCACGGGTGACGGCAGGAGCCCAATCAGTGAAGGCCCCGAGAATGGGCGTGGCCAGCCCCTGCTCGACATCGACCAGCGCCCAGAAGGGCATACCGCCGTCGGTACAGCGGGCGATCTTCACGCGACCACCTTGGCGGCGGGAACGCCGATCCGGGTCGGGTCCAGATGCAGCAGTTCGCAGGCATTCTTCCAGCGGATCTTCTGCAAGTCGTCGTCGCTCAGGCGCAGGCCATCAGTGAGGTCATGGCGCACCGCATCGCTGCCCCCGAAGTTGCTGCCGTACAGCACGCGGTCTGCCCCGATGATGTCGACCAGCGCCTGGCGCATCGGCACTTCGTGCAACTCGACGTCGAACCAGAAATTGCGCAGGTACTCCTCCACCGGCTTCTTGTTGAAGGAAACGTCGAGATTGCGGTTGGTCTGTGCCAAGCGTCCCAACTGGTAGGGGATGTAGCCGCCGCCGTGGGTGATGTAGACCTTGAGGTCGGGAAAGCGGTCGAACACACCCCCGTTGATCAAGTACCAGAAAAAGCGCGTCTCGTCGTAGTTCATGCCGACGGCGGTGGTCTCGTACTTGTCATGGTCGGCCTGCATGCCCCAAGTGACCGACTGGTTGTAGCCGTGCACAAAGATCGGCAGGTCCAGATCACACAGCGTCTTCCACACCACGTCGAGTTGGGGCGAATCCGCCTCCAGCCCACCGAAGTTGGCGCCACCGCACACCAGCCCCTTGGCACCCAACTCGGTGCAGGCACGGCGAATCTCCTTGGCCGCATCGTGCGGTGCGTTCAGCGGCGCATGGGCCCAGAACATCAGTCGGTCCGGCGCGGCCGAGCAGTAGTCAGCCAGCACATCATTCACACGGGTGGCAAAGCGCACCGAGAATTCCGGGTCAGCCCAGTACATGTAGCAGTGCGAGGGCACCGACAGCACCTGCGCATTCTGGCCGGCAGCGTCCATGCCGTTCAGCCGGTTGCGGGGATCTGCCCAGCGCGCCATGTACTCCTCGACACTCGGGCCCTTGCCGGCGCGCACCGCTGCCTTGCGCTCGGGCGAACCCAGTCGCAACACCCAGTGCCCCACACGCAACTTGACGTCGCCATCGGGATGACGCTTAAAGAAAGGGCCCCAGAAGGGATGCTGGTTGTAGTAGCCGGGAAGCGGGGCGTGGGCGTGCAGGTCGATCAGCATGGTGTCTGCCTTCGTTTGATTCGGGGCGGACGGCCTCGGGGAGCGGCCCGTCCGACAGGGTCGGTTCGGCGCCGTCGCGTGTGGCGGCGGACGCCTTGTGATGCGCTGCGCTTGTCTCCTGAATGCGCGCGCCACGCAATATTAATCACAATCAACCATTCTGTTCAACTTTCTGCGACAGTCCGGGTGTATTTTTCAGCCTGATGACCTTCCCCCCGGAGATCCCCCCATGTACCGTCACCTGCTCGTGGCCATCGATGACAGCCCACTGGGCATGACCACTGCATCGCGCGCCGTGGCCTTTGCTCGCACGCAGAATTCCGAGATCACGTTCTTCTATGCGACCCCAGACCTCGCCGCCACCAGCGAAGGCGCCCTGCTACACGCGATGGACCGTGGCCGCTTCGACGATGCGCGTGACGGCATGGGCAGTGCAGTGCTGCTGAAGGCAGCCACCGCGGCACAGATCGCCGGAATCTCCTGCAGCACCCACACCCAGGTCAGCGACCGACCGGCACAGGCGATCCTCGAGGCCGCCCACAGCCGGGGCTGTGATCTGATCTTCGTGAGCTCACATGGCAGGCAACCTGGCTTGCGTGGCTGGCTGCAGGGCAGCGTGACACAGAAGCTGGTTCAAATCGCCGATCTGCCGGTTCTGGTGTCCGCCGTCGAGAACAACATGGCCGATGCCGACGCCAGCAAGGCGCTGGGAATCATTGCGGGTGAACATCGATCCATTGCCGCGGTGCTGCGGGGCATGCAGCATCTCGTGCGCAGCGCACGCGAGCCCGGGGCAAGGCTGGACACAGAACTGATGCGCAAGATGGCTGACTACCTGCGAGCCTTTCCCGGGACGCAGCACCACCCGAAGGAGGAGGCGCACCTCTTCCGCCTGCTGCAGTCGCGTACCCCTGAATTCGACAGCGTGCTGCGCGAACTGGAACGTCAGCACCACCAGGAGCCGGCATTGGTTCAGGCGCTGACCAACGCGCTGGATCACCACGACAGTGCATCCACCGGCGAACTGGAGGAGGTCGCCGAAACGGTTCAACGCCTGGCCGGCGCGATCTGGGAACACATGAGCGTCGAGGAATCGACCATCATGAAAGCTGCCCAGCGGCTGCTGAGCCCGCGAGACTGGACCGAGATCGCCATGGCATTCGAGGCCCACGACGATCCGCTGCGCGACGGTGGCGCGGACCTGCCCCTGGATGCGCTGTTCAACCGGATCGCGCGAGCGCTGGCTGCTCCCACGGTCGGCTCTCTTCCCTGAACAAGCGATGGGCGTTGGCGTCCCGTCCAGGGCAAGGTCTCAGCGCCGGGCGCGTGCAGGCGCACCGCTGACGAGTGACTCGACCATGCGCGCAATGCGCCTCGGCAGCGCCTTGCGCTCGCTGTCACCCGGCACCAGCAGCTCACTGAGCACATAGCGCAGCAGCATCTCGCAGACGAGTTCGCGGTCCACCTGGATTCCCAGGCGAGTCTCCCAGGCGTCGAAAACGATGCCCAGGGCATCCTGGAAGCGGACCAGCGAGTCGTGGAACACACGCTTGAAGAAGCCGATCGCGTAGTCCGGCGCCACCAGCAGCAGCCGGCGAGCATTGCCGTGCTCCAAGTAGCCGTCGAGGTAGCGCACGAAGGAGGCAAAACGCTCATCCGGATCCGTGTGCGGCGCAGTGGCTTCGACTAGGGTTCGATGAAAGACCTCGCGCTTGTGGCGCGAGAAGGCATCCAGCAACTCGTCCTGCGACGCGAAGTACCGGTAGAAGGTTCCCCGCGAGATCCCCGCCTCGTGACAGACATCGAGGATGGAGATCCGCTCGGCTCCCGACTCCAGGATGATCTTCTCGGTGCAGGCCAGGATGTTGTCGATGGTCTGTTCGGAGCGGCGATTGCTGCGCCGCCGCGGCGGCGGTACCACCGCAGTCGTTGTGTGCGGCGCCAGCGTGGGAACCCCTCCTACCCCGGCGGCAATGCCCGTCCCTGCCACCGGCAGATCGACAGTGGGGTTCTTGCGGGCAGCGCCAGCGGTTGAATTCGCAGTCGCCTTCTTGCTGGCCGTCTTCCCGGCAGCAGATTTGGAGGGAGTCGAGCGTGACATGGGCGAGTCTTCAGGAGCAGGTGGATGGGCAGGCACCCTCGAAGCAGGCAAGGGTTTTCGAGCAGCGGTGAGTTTCATGCCGTATATAGAATAATCTTCTATCTTCAGAATTTCTTTCGAGCCCATGTGACGGGCGATGGAGCAAAAGCATGACAGGCATGGGCAATCCTGGAGGTTGGTCGCTGGGGCAGCAGGACACGGTGGTCGCGGCGCTCGACCGCGCCGTCGCTGCCCATCCGGACCGGGTGCTGCTGGACTTTGGTGGGGAGCTCCACACCTATGCACAGGTCGACCGGCGGTCCACTCGACTTGCCCATGCCTTCGCAGCGCTGGGCGTGCAGGCTGGCCAGACCGTCGTGACCATGCTCGACAACAACGTCGACGCGGTGCTGTGCTGGTTTGCGATCAACAAACTCTGCGCCGTGAGCGTGCCGATCAATACCGCACTGAAGGGCGAATTTCTGCGCCACCAGATAGCCGATGCCGGCGCTGGGCTGGTGATCTGCGAGGCCAGCTACGTGGACCGCATCGCTGCAGTGTCCGACGGCATACCGGAAGTGCGCCAGGTTTTGCACCGGGGCACCGCAGTCGGCCCGAACTGTGGCGATTTGCCGCTTGCCCCACTGGACGACCACCGTGGATGCATCGACACCCCCTTCGAGCGCAAGCCCAATCCCTGGGACCTGGCCTGCCTGATCTACACCTCCGGTACCACCGGCCCGTCCAAGGGCTGCATGATCAGCTACAACTACATGTGCAACCTGTCGCGCCTGCAACTGCGCGCCGGGCCGGCAGGAGCCGACGACGTGACAATCACGCCTCTGCCGCTGTTCCACATGAACGCGATGTGTGTGGGTGTACTTGCCTCGATCCTGGTGGGTGCGCGAGTGGCCTTCGTTCCTCGTTTCTCCGTGTCCAATTTCTGGCCGGAGGTGGAACGCAGCGGCGCGACCATTGCATCCATTCTCGGCAGCATGGGCGCACTTCTCGCCAACGCCCCCGACTGCGAAGCGGCACGACGTTGCCGTGGCCAGATCCACACCGTGCGCGGCAACCCGTTCACCGAGGAAGTCAAGAAAATCTGGCGCGATCGCTTTGCTGCGCGCCAAGTGGGCGGCAATGGCTATGGGCTGACGGAAGCGGCTGTGATCACGTCGCTGGCAGGAGGCGAGTTTGCTGCACCGGGGTCGTCGGGTGTTCGCATCCCGGATTTCGACGTGCGCATCGTCGACGATCTGGACCGCGAGTTGCCGGCGGGTACGCCCGGTGAGATCGTGGTTCGCCCACTGCGGCCGGACATCATGTTCATGGGCTACTGGCGGCGCCCCGAAGACACCCTGAAGTTGATGCGCAACCTGTGGTTCCATACGGGCGACATCGGCAAATTTGACGAGCAAGGCTTCTTCTACTTCGTTGACCGCAAGAAGGACTACCTGCGCCGCCGAGGCGAGAACATCTCCAGCTTCGAGATGGAAGCGGCGTTTGCCCGCCACCCGGCCCTGGCCGAGGTGGCGGTGCACGCGGTGCCCTCGGACAAGGGTGAGGACGACGTCAAGGTGACTGCCATCCTCCGCCCGGAGGCGACCCTCACGCCGGAAGACCTGTTCCGCTGGGCCATCGATGCGGTGCCGTACTACGCGCTGCCGCGATACATCGAGTTCCGCGATTCGATGCCCAAGAACCCGCAGGGCCGTGTCTTGAAGTACCAGTTGCGCGATGAGGGCAAGACCGCAGCCACCTGGGACCAGGAAACGAGCGGGATCCAGGTCAGCAAGCGCTGAGCCGCACGCGTCGGCCACTGAGCATTGCGGACGAGGACGGCAACGCCCTCCAAGGGCGAGGAAGCGAACCGCCCGCATTGCCCCGACCGATGCCCCCGGTGGGGCAGCAGTTGCCATCAATACTCGCGCACCGGTACGTGAGCCGGACGCGAGTTGTAGCCAGGCAAATGCAGTCCCCCGTCCACATGCAGCGTCTCGCCGGTCAGGTAACGCGCCATCTCGGAAGCCAGGAATACCACCACGGGGCCGATGTCCGCCTCGGGGTCGCCACAGCGCCCCAACGGTCGGGCCGCGGCAGATCGCTCCGCGAAGCCGGGAATCTCCGCGGCCAACGTGTGGAACGTGGCCCCCATCGCGGTCGGCGCGATCGCGTTGACGGTGATGTTGAAGCGCCCCCATTCGGCCGCCGCGCTGCGCGTCAACCCGACGACACCCGATTTGGCCGAGTTGTAGTCGGCGTGCTGCCATGCCCCCACGTCCACGTCGATGGAAGTGAAGTTGATGATCCGCCCCCCGCCCCGCACCTTGAAGTGCGGCAACGCGGCGCGCATGGCCCACCAACTGGCCCACAGCGTCGACGTCAATGTCTGCGCCAGCATCTCGTCGGTCTTGTCCTCCAGCAGCACATTGGGCGTGGGCACGAAGGCGTTGTTGACCAGGATGTCCAGTCCACCGAAGTGATCAACCGCCGCCTGCACGGCTGCCTCGACACTTTCCTTGTGCAGCACGTCGGTCCTGACGAAGACCGCACGCGCCCCAAGCCCACGCAATTCCTGTTCGACCTGGGTGCCGGTCTCGTCGTTGATCTCGGCAATCACCACCGCGGCGCCTTCTCGCGCGAAACAGTGCGCCACACCACGGCCGATGCCGCCGCCCGCACCGGTGATCACGGCCACCTTGCCTTCGAGTAAAGCCAAGAGCGTCTCCATTTATTGAACACAATCAGCGATATCGTACACTTTATGGAACACAGTGTCAGCCGGATCTACCCGCAGAGGACTCCCGGCACCGTCCCTCACCCGAAGCCCAGCATGCAGGTCTTTCGACGCCGGATTCTCATCGCATCCGACGGCACGCCTCAACCCCGGATGCGCGTCGCGCTGGAGGATGACTTTCACCATTTCCGCCTGAGCCTGCGCCTCGTGCAAGGGCGGATTGCTGCCGTTCGCAGCAGCGCACCACGCCACCCTTACAGCCTGTGCCCGGACGCCGGCGATGCCCTGGCGGCCCTGGTGGTCGGGATGGTGCCCGACGCGGCGTCCCACACCGTCACGCGCAGCGTCGAGGCCAGCCGGCAATGCACCCATCTGCTCGACATGATCGGACTGGCCTGCGCATCGGCTGCGCGCAACTTGAGCCGGCAGCGCTACGACATCGAGGTGCCAGTGCGGGTGGGCGGACGCACCCGTGCCTCACTATGGCGCAACGGCGAGCTGGTGTTGGGCTGGGACGTGCTGGAGGGCCGGATCGAAGGGCCAGCACCCTACTGCGGTGTGGACTGGCACCGCGGCATGGCGCGATGGGCACTGTCCAGCCTGCCCGCGGAGGAGGCCGAGGCGGCGTTGGTGCTGCGCCGTTGCGTGATGATCTCGCTGGGCAAGACCAAGCCGCTGGATCTCCAGATCCACGCCCTGCCGACTGGCCTGTGCTACGCCCAGCAGCCGGAGCGCGCGGCTCAAGCACTGCGCCGGATCGGCTCCACCTGGGACTTCTCGGCCAACCCGGAGCGCCTGTGTCAAGACGACGCCGCTTGGCTGAGTTTCAGCGAAAGTTAGGCGACGATCGGCGCCGGAATCCCGCTTTGCCGCACAGCAGGAGAAGCCTACGAAGGTTCAGAGAAAGATCGCCAGGTTGGGCGTGCCGAGTACAGCCTGATCGAGCAGGATCTCGCGGCGTGCGAGCTGGAAGCTGTCGCCGACTCGGCGCAGCACGTCGCGCCGCTCCGCGCTGATGAGGTCGAACTGGTCGAAATCGAAACGGCTACGGGTGATCAACAGGTAGCTGGTGACCCAGTATTCGCCGGGTTGATCTCCCTCGTCGACCAGCACGTTGGTGACCAGCCGGCGGGTACGCGAGGGAGGGTCTTCAGCCCAGGCACTGCGCGTGGAGGTCAGGCGCAGGATGCGGCCCATCACCGAACGGTAGTCATCGTCGAAATGCTTGACGGTGCGCACCACCGATGCCGCCGACTGGCTGATCGGACGAGTCTGGCGGATCGGAGCGGTATAGACCAGATCTTCGGCCAGCGTGGCACCCCAGTCGCGCAGGCGAAGCTCGTCGAGCATACGCGCCTCGCGGTAGAGGAAGTTGACGATCTGGTGGTAGACGGGAGTACCGATCGGCACCTCGAGAGGTTGGGACGGGGACTGGTTTTCATTCATGGGAGATCTCCTGCGAAGCGTCGAAGCGGTACCGCTCACATGGGACAGGGCGGGGATCGAGGTCAGGCCTCAGTCAATCGGCACTCATCAGCTCCCGCCAGTGCAGCCACCAATGCCACTGCGTGTCGTCCTTGGTGAAGCCCTCGTTGACAATGCCCGGACCAGGCCAGCCCTCGGGCTTGCCGGTCTCGTAGACGGCCTGGTACTTCAGCGTCATGCGTCGGCCGCGGGCCCCTTTGGCTGCGAGCGTCATATGAGGCCAGGTATCCGAGTCGTCCTGCTCGACCATGCCCGAGGTACCGAACAGCTGGGTGGTCTGCTTGCGCATCTTCTCGCGAAGCGCCTCCGGAGCGTCCTTTTCCGCAAAGATCCAGTTGACGAACTCCAGCTTGTCCGGCCCCTTGGGCACGTAAGCATGCATCGTCATCGAGCCGACCACCGAGCCGTCGCCCTGCGGGATGTAGACGAAGCCGAACAGCACGTTCGGGAAGATTCCGCCCACCTGCGGCGGCATGCTGGTGAGCACCTGGAGTTGCTCGTCACTGAGGTTGTTGCGCAGTTGCTCCACCATGTCGCGTGTCATCCCGGCCGGCGGCAAGACGTCAAGCTTCTGATCGACACTGAGCTGGTCCGGGTCCAGGCCAGTGAGGCGGCGAATCTTGCGCCCCAGGTCGATGCAGCGCAGGGCGTGGCCGTGCGGCGAACTGACCTCCACGCCATACATCTCCGGGCTGAGGTCTGCGCCGCCCCCTTCGCCTTCGCCCTTCTTGGCGTAGTTGCCCACCTCGCCCAGCCAGCGGTGCAACGTGAGGGTGTGGAATCCGTCAGCGGCCGATTGCTCACCGGCGGCCTTCCAGTTGGCCCGCACGGTGAAACGTTGGGGCGGACCCAGCACCTCCATGCCGCGATCAGAGCGTTTGAAGAGGATGTCGTAGTACCACTTGGCGTCGCCAAGAAATTCTTCGAACGACGGACCCTCGTGATTCCAGGTCGCGAAGATCAAGCCGCCGTAGAGCGTCACACGGGCCCTGTCCAGACCGAGCTGCTGCTTGGTCATGATCTTGCCGTGCATGCACTCCTTCTCGACCGGCGCGCCGAGGAATTCGCCGTTCGGGCGGAAGGCCCAGCCATGGTAGATGCAGGTATGGACCTGGGTGTTGCCGGCATCCAGGGTGGAGATGCGCATGCCGCGGTGCGGACACACGTTGAGCATCACGTGCACCTCGCCGGCCTTGTCCCGCGTGACAAGCACCGAGTCGGATCCCATGTCGCGGACCATGAAGTCGCCCGAGGCGGGAATCTCCGACTCGTGTCCCAGGAAGACCCAGATGCGGCCGAAGATCCGCTCCATCTCCAGCTCGTAGATCTCGGGGTCTGAGAGGGTGCGCATCTGCACCTCCCGGGTGGCCGTGTTCACCAGGTCGGTCACCAGGGTGCCGTCGGCCAGGACGGGGCTTGTCGAACTAGACATGCGGGGCTCCTTCGCTCGGTTGAGCGGCTGCCCACGAATATAAACACTAATCAACTAGATGTTCATATATTGATCAATATTAACCTTGTTCAACGCATTTCATCAGGACTTTCCCTGACCAGACCCTGGATCAGAGGTGGCTGCTCGGGAAGCCTGCCAACCTCGAAACAGGATCAACGGCAGGCGAAGCAGCAGTGCGGGGCTGAGCAACTTCAATGCATCCCACAGGTCCAGAGGCCGCAGGACGATGGTGGCTGCCATCGATCCCATCACCTTGGTCTTGAGCACGAGGCGGTCGCCGTCACGATCGATCGACCGGACATCGACCATCTCGATGCCGTCCTTGCTGAACATCTTCATCGTGGGTCCTGGAGGTCAACGTTCGATGGAGGCGAAGATCTTGGCGTGTGGGCCGGATGACTGCGCCGCCCAGGCCTGAGCCGCCTGCTCCAGCGTGTAGTCCAGGTGATCGACCACGACACGCTGGTCCTTGGCAAGCACCAGCAGTGTCTCCCAGGTGGCGCGCCGCTCCGCCGGCGGGCGCTGCCCGGTGCCCACACAGGTGAGTGTCCGGAACAGCAGGTCGGGCATGTGCAGGTCGATGCTGCGTCCGGCTGCGATCCCGACCGTCATGATGCGTGCGCCCCAACAGGTCGCCTTCAAGGCAGCGACCAGTGGCGCGCCGCATACCAGATCCAGCACCACGTCGAAGCCCGCTCCCGCGGCGGCTTTCAGCGCCGCCGCATCATCCGCGGCGCCAAGCCGCACCACGTCGTCGGCGAGGCCGCGCTCACGTAATCTCGCCAGGGCCGACTCGCTCCGGGCCGCCCCCACCACCCGACCAGCCCCCATCAGGCGAGCGAACTGCAATGCCAGTTGTCCGAGCGTTCCAGTCGCTCCCAGGATGAGCACGCTCTCGCCCTTCTGAACGCGCGCCTGCTCCAGAGGGACAAACGCCCCCGTACCGGCAATGCCCATCGTGATCGCCAAGCGGTCGTCGACATGTTCCGGTACGTCCCACACCTCCGCCTCAGGAACCAGGGTGCGCTCCGCCCAGGCGCCAAAAGGGGTGACCGAGCGCTCGCCGAAGTAGACGCGCCGCCCATCGGCCGTGCGGCCCACACCCTCACCGCGAACCACGCAGGGGTACTCGACACCCAGCCGATAGGCGCCCAGCACGTCCCAGCCGCCCAAGCCTGCGGTCACCACATCGATCAGAACGGCACCGTCCTGGGGGCGGGGCGATTCGAAGTTGCAGACTTTGGGGGCAGCACCGCGTTCCTTGATCACAGCTGCACGCATCGCAGCCCTCCCTGTGTTTGTCTGCTCCGGCGAGGTTCCCTGTCCTGCAAAGGCATGGACCTGAACGGGCTCACCCGCCGATGACCTGGTCGAAGTCCTTGCCGAAGACTTCGTCAAGAACCACCTGGGCGACGTTGCGACCGGAGGCTGCCGTCACACCGCCACCCGGGTGGGTGCTGGCACCGGTCAGGAACAACCCATCCACCGGCGACTTGTACTGGCCGAATCCGGGCGCGGGCCGGTTGCCGGCCACTTGCCAGGAGTACGAGCCGAAGTGGACGATGTCAGCACCGATCATCGAGTTGTTGTGCCGCTCGATGTCCAGAGGGGTCATCCACGAGAAGCCGATGATGTTGTCGTCGCTCATGTTGGTCGTGAGCTGGCGCAGGTCGTCGAGGAAGCCGTGAGCCACCTCCTTGCCAAGGCGGTCCCAGGCCTGCGGCCCGCCATCTTTGAGCTGGTAGGGCGCGAAGGCGTACATGTTCAGCACCCGCTTGCCTTCGGGCGCACGGGTCTTGTCGACCGTGTCCTGGGTCACGTAGGCCACAAAGTCACGCCGCGGGATGCCGTACTCCAGATCGCGAAATGCGCGTGCAAAGGCCTCCGGGTCGGAATGCGAACGCTCCACCCAGAAAAAATCATCCACCGCCGGGCCCACCTTGTAGCGCGGTGCCTCGTGCAGCGCCACGTGCATGTTGAAGGGCTGGAAGTTGCTTCGCTTGAGCGAATCGATGCGGGCCTGGAAGCCCTCGGGCAAAGCGGCCCCCGGCACCATCTTCGGGAATATCTGCTGCACATGCAGGTTCGAGATCACCGCCTTGTCGGCCAGGATCTCCTCGCCGCTTTCCAGCACCACGCCGCGGGCCTTTCCGCCGACGAGCTTGAACTCGCGGATCGGGCTGGACAGGCGCACCTCGCCACCGTGGTCAAGCAAACAGGCCTTGAGCGCCTCGGCGAAGGTGCCGGAGCCGCCGATGGGCACCCCTGTACCGTAGCGGTGCATCAGCGGCAGGATGATGTAGAAGCCAAAACCAGTGCCGTTGTCGAACGGATTCATCATCGACTCGGACGCATAGCGGGCCAGCGCGATCTTGATCTTATCGTTCTCGAACCACTCGTTGATCAGGTCCCAGGCGCTCACCGATTGCGTGCGCATCAACTCCTGGCCGGCCTGGCTGGCCTCCATCATCATGGCCTGGTGCGAGGCGCTGGGCGGCACACCGAACATCCCCATCACGAGCAGATCGAGCGTCTCGAACACCTTCAGGCAGAAGCGCCGGTAGGCCTCGGCGTCGCGCTGCGAGAACTTGGCGATGGCGCCGCAGGTGCGCTCCATGTCGGTGTAGAACTCGAGCGTCGTGCCGTCATCGAAGAAGATGGCGGTCATGCGATCGGGGTTCACGTAGCGCAGGCCGTACTTCGACTTGAGCTGGAGCTCGTCATTGCGCAGCAGCGGGTTGGCCTGCAGCAGCGTGTGTGCCACCGAACAGACGTCGTGCTTGAAGCCCGGCACCGTCAGCTCCCGCGTCATTACACCGCCGCCGACCTTGTCGTTCTTCTCGACCACGCAGACCTTCACCCCGGCCTTGGCCAGGTAGCAGGCGGCGACCAGCCCGTTGTGGCCCCCACCGGCGATCACCACGTCATAAGTCTTGCTCATCGGAGTCTCCAGAGCCACGGCGCACTCGGTGCGGTACGGGCCCTCATGCAGGCTGGAGGCAACCTCGGTCGCCTCCTTCGGACAACAAGCCGGCACGCGCAGGGTGCGCGGTCACCGGCAGGCTAGCTTCAGAGCGCGGTCTCGGCCGACGCTGCCGCAAACATGCGGTTGATGTCGCCCGAGGTGACCGGCTTTCCGGATTCGCGCACCGGCCGCGCGCCGCCCATGCCCAGCAGGGGGTTGGTATTCACATGCGCGGCCTGAGCGCGCAGCGCGCCCACGGTGCAGTTCTCCCGCCCCAGTACAGCGAACGGGTCGTAGGTGAACTCGCGCATCGCATTGAGGTGCCCGATCTTGTCGATCTGCGCGTCAGTCAGATGCTGGGTCTGGGCGTGAAAGATCTCGGCCGAGTTCGGCCAGGTGCAGTCCGAGTGCGGGTAGTCGCATTCCCACGTCACCATGTCTTCACCGATGTCGGGCAGGTTGCGCAGACCGAATTCATCCTCGATGAAGCAGGTGATGATGTGCTTGCGGAAGACATCGCTGGGCTTGCCACCGCCGAAGTCGGTCATGGTCCACTCGTGGTGATGGCGATAGGTGAAGTCCGCACGCTCGAGCAGGTAGGGGATCCAGCCGATGCCGCCCTCGGACAGTGCCATGCGCAGATTGGGGTACTTTTTCCACATCGGTGCCCAGATCCAATCGGCCGCCGAGTTGGCGATCGAGATCGGCATCGAGGTGATCCACGCGTCGATTGGCGTCATGTCCGAGGCGTGTTCAGCCTTGATGCCGGTGCCGATGTGGCAGTTGATCACCACCTGGTTGTCAGCGCAGGCCTTCCACACGGGATCCCAGTGATCCGAATGGATGGACGGGAAGCCGTGCAACGCCGGGTTGTCCGACAGCGAAATGGCCCGCACGCCCAACCGGGCCATGCGGTTGATTTCGGCCGCCGCTGCCTGACCATCCCACCACGGAATCAGGGAAACCGGGATGAAGCGCCCGGGCGCCGCGTTGCACCAATCGTGCAGATGCCAGTCGTTGTAGGCCTGGATGGCCGCCAGCGACACATCGCGCTGTTCAGGGTACTGCTGGAAGCGCTGGCCGGCAAAACCCGGGAAGGTCGGGAAACACAGCGAGCCGAGCACGCCATTGGCGTTCATGTCCTCGACACGGGCCTTCACGTCCCAGGTGCCGCGGCGCATCTGCTCGTAGCCAAGCGGCTCCATGCCGTACTCATCTTTCGGGCGACCAACCACCGAGTTCAGGCCCATGTATCCCGTGGCTCGCCCTTCGAACACCCAGACGTCACGGCCTTTGTGGTTTTCGACATGGGGCTCACGCCCTTTGAACTTGGCGGGCATGTGGCGCGCAAAGGCATCGCGGGGCTCGATGGCGTGGTCGTCCACGCTGACAAGGATGAGGTCTTCGAGTTTCATCGTGGGTCTCCTGGAGACGATGAGGTCGCGGCACAGCCGCGCATGGCACGCGCCCGGCTGCCGCGGGCTGTGAATGGGGATACGGGATAGGGGCTGCGCGCGTGACGACGCCCCGCCCCCGGGGTCAGAGGAAGATACCGAGGTTCGGCGTGCCGATCACGGTCTGATCAACGATCACTTCGCGGCGCGCGAGCTGCAGCGAAGGGCCCTCCCGTCGTATCACGTCGTGGCGCTCGCAGGGAATCAGATCGAAGTAGTCGAAGTCAAACCGACTACGGGCAATCAGCAGATAGCTCAACACCTTGTACTCGTTGGGTTTGTCCGTCTTGAAGACACGCAAATTGCTCACCAGGCGGCGGGTGCGTGACGGGGGATCCTCACCCCATGCACTGCGGGTATCGGTGATGCGCTTGACGCGCAGCAGCAGTGAACCGTAGTTGTCATGCATGTGCTGTACCGTGCGGATGACCGTGCCGTCCGACTGGCGGAACGGCTTGGTCATGCGCAGGGGCACGTTGTATTCGATGTCCTTGGTCAGCAGCTCCGACCAAGCGGTCAGCTCGACGTTGTCGAGCAGTTCGGCCTCGTCGATCAGAAAGTCGAGGATCTCCGCGTAGAGCGGATCGCCCGATCCCACCCGGTTGGCGCGAATGGTGGGCGGCAGGGGTGTCGGCTCAAGATGTTGTTGCAGCGTGGTCATGGTGAATTCCAAGATTGGGGTAACCGGGCCCTGACAGCTCACTTTTCGACCGTCATCAGGTCGTACCAGTACTGCCAGAAGCTCCAGTTGGTGTCGTCCTTCGTGAACCCGCTGCCCACATGGCCAGGACCTGGCCAACCTTCGGGCTTGCCTGTTTCATACTTGGCTTGGTACTTCAGTGTGATGTTCTTGCCCATCGCTCCCTTAGAGACAATGGTCTGATGCGGCCAAGTGTCGGAGTCGTCCTGCTCCACCATGCCCGAGGTGCCGAGCAGCTGGCAGGAGATGCGCAGCATCTGTGCCTTGAGCTCCGGTGGCGTGTCCTTCTCGGCCAGGATCCAGTTCATGAACATGAGCTTGTCCGGACCCATGGGCACATAGGCGTGCAGCGCCATCGCACCCACCACCTTGCCGTCGGCCTGCGGCAGATAGATGAACTCGAACAGGCCGTTAGGGAAGAAGTTGCCCACTTGCGGCGGCGCCGAGGCCATGATGCCCAGCTGTTCCTTGCTCAGGTTCTTGAACAGGTCGGGCACCATCTCCGCGGTCAGTCCGGGCGGCGGCAGCACGGTGAGCTTTTCCTCAACGGTCAGCACAGCTGGATCCTTGCCCGTCAGGCGGCGAATCTTGCGGTCCAGGTCGATACAGCGCATGGTGTGACCGTGGTCGGTCCAGACCTCGACGCCATACATTTCGGGCGTCAGGTCCCCCCCTGAGCCTTCGGCACCCGGCTTCTTCGAGTAGGGGCCTACTTCTGCCAGCCAACGGTGCAGCGTCAGCACATGAAAACCGTCGGAGGCCCCCTGCTCGGAAGCGGTTTTCCAGTTGGCACGGATCACGAAACGCTGGGGCGGGCCCAGCACCTCCATGCCCTTGGTGGTGCGGCACCACAGGGTGTCGTAGTACCACTTGGCGTCGCCCAGGAAGTCATCGAAGCTCGGGCCGTCGACGTTCCAGGTCGCGAAGATCAGCCCGCCGTAGAGCGCCACCCGGGCCTTTTTCAGGCCAAGTTGCTCCTTGGTGAGGATCTTGCCGTGCATGCATTCCTTCTCGACCGGTGCGCCGATGAAGTCGCCGTTCGGGCGAAAGGCCCAGCCGTGGTAGATGCACAGGTGGGCCTGGGTATTGCCGGAATCCAGCGTCGAGACCTTCATGCCGCGGTGCGGACAGACATTGAGAACGACGTTCACGGCGCCGCTCTTGTCCCGCGTCACCAGGACCGAGTCCGACCCCATGTCGCGCTGCATGAAGTCGCCTGAATTCGGGATCTCCGTCTCGTGACCCAGGAAGACCCAGGTCTTCGCGAAGATCCGCTCCATCTCCAGGTTGTAGACCTCGGTGTCGGAAAGCGTCCGCATCTTGACTTCGCGGGTTTCCAGATTGATCAGATCCGAGAGGTAGGTCCCGTCGGACAAACGGGGTCCAGTGCGTGTGTTCATGTCAGTCTCCTTCAAGCCGTAGAAGCTGGGCTTGAAGTCAATGTAAGACAGTTTTTTGTTTTCTGTTCAACTACCGGGGGTTTCCCGCAGGGAGTCGATGTCGGGCTTTTGATCTGTCGCAAACACCCCCCAGATTCCTCGCCGCTTGCTCCAGTGACTGTGTTCACAGCCTCAGGAGTCGGCGGGCGTTGCCGCTGCGGATCTGCTCGCGCTCCTCCTCCGACAGGCCCAGTCCGGCGGTGAGGTCCCCGTTGTCGTACGCGCCACCAAAGTTGGTGCCATAAACGATCTGGTCGATGCCCACCACATCGACCACTGCGCGGCGCAGTGAGGGGTGGTGCACGTCCAGGTCAAACCAGAAGTTGGCCAGGTACTCCATGAACGGGCGCCGGTTGCGGGAGTCAGGCGCCATCGACGCGTTCAGCTCAGCCAGCCGACCCAGCTGGAACACCGCCATGCCGCCGGCGTGGTTGATATATGCCTTCAGCGTCGGGAACGTGTCCAGAGCCCCGCCGCAGATCAGGTACCAGAAGAACAGCGTCTCATCAACGCAATCGCCGACGATGGACGTCGTTTCGAACTTGTCGGCGCCGTGCCCCTCACCCCACCACACCGACTGGTTGTAACCGTGCACCATCAGAGGCACGCCCAGCCGGGTGACCTGCTCCCACACTGGGAAAAGCTCCTCGCTGTGGGCCTCCAGACCCTTGAAGTTCGCGCCGCCCACGCACACCCCCCTGGCGCCGAGTTGCGTCACAGCTCGGTCGATCTCACGCGCCGCCTCGGTCGGATCGGCAAGGTTCGCATGGGCCCAGAACGCGAAATGCTGTACGTCCTGCGCGCAGAAGGCCGACAGCTCGTCATTGCAGATGCGCGCGTACTCGTTGCCGAAGTCTCCGGCCCAATACATGAAGGCATGCGATGGCGCCGACACCACGATCTGGTCCACGCCCCGCTCGGCCATCAGCCGACGGCGCTCGGCGTGTGTCATGCGCGCCAGCAGGTTGGCCTCGGCCTCGGCGTCGGTCAAGGCCCTCCTGGGCTGCCGGGTACCGAGGTGAAAGTGCCCCACCGTGAAGCCCTGAGTCTTCATGAACGGTCCCCAGAAGGCGTGCCGGTTGAGCATGCCCGGGGTGATGAGGTGGGTGTGGCAGTCGATCAGCATCTGGTCTCCTCAGGTTGGTGATTGGCCGGCAATCACTACGCATTGAACACTAATCTTGTATGTGTTCTACTTTAACGAAACTTCCGAGCATTGCCCACGGCGATGCCTCCTTCCCCATCGTTCGCGTTGCGGCACCAACGGAGACCCGATGTCTGACTCAGCCCCCTTCTCACCCCATCCCGCCTACACGCTGCTCGGTCGTACCGGCCTGCGTGTTTCGCGTCTGGCACTGGGGACCATGACCTTCGGCCCACAGAATGGCTGGGGCTGCGACCGGGCCACGTCACAGGCGCTGTTCGACCGCTACCTGGCCTGGGGTGGCAATCTGATCGACACCGCCGACATCTACACAGGCGGCATTGCCGAGACCTGGCTCGGAGAGTTCATCGCCGAAGCCGGTGTACGCGAACGGGTGGTGTTGGCCACGAAGTACAGCCTCAACCACCAGAACCCCGGTGGCGACCCGAACGCCGCGGGCAACGGGCGCAAGAACCTGATGCGCGCGCTGGAGGCGTCGCTGCGGCGCCTGCGCACCGACCACGTCGACCTCTACTACCTGCACCTGTGGGATCAGCTCACACCCGTCGAGGAGGTGCTTCGCACCATGGACGACATGGTGCGCGCAGGCAAGATCCGTCATTGGGGACTGTCGGACGTGCCCGCCTGGTACGCCTCGCGCGCACTGGCTCTGGCCGAATGCCATGGACTGGAACGGCCCTGTGCACTGCAGATGGAGTACTCGCTGGTGCAGCGCGGCATCGAATACGAGTTTCCCGGCTTGTGTCAGGAGCTTGGCGTGGGGCTGGTGCCATGGAGTCCTCTGGGCGGTGGTCTGCTGTCCGGCAAGTACCTGCCCACAGTGGCGGCAGCCGCACAAAGCGAGGGCCGCATCCGCGCGACGGCGCAGGTAGCCACGCCGGCCCTGTCCAAGCTGTCGCCACGCAACTGGGAGATCGTCACCGAGCTGGAAGCTGTCGCCCGCGAGGTCGGCCGCCCGATGGCCCAGGTGGCCATCCAGTGGGTGGCCAACCGGCCCTGTGTGTCCTCTGTGTTGCTGGGAGCCACCCGGCTGGAGCAGTTGGAGCAAACGCTGCCGGCGTTGGACTTCGAACTGCCGCGAGAACTCGAGGTCCGGCTTGACCGCATCGGCGCCCTGCCGCCAATGTTCCCCTACGCGTTCATCGACACCATGGGCGCGCGCCTGCACGGCGGTGCCGTGGTGCAGGCCCGACCGCCGCGCTTCGGCGAAGCCATCCGCACCCGCGGAGGAAGCTGGCGCTGACGCGTCTGAACCGCAGAACACGGTCATGAGACTCAACCACGTCAACATCCGCTGCAGCGATCTGGAGGCTACCCTTGCCTTCCTGGAGGCCACCACGGACCTCACCGTCGGCCCCCGACCGGACTTCGGTATTCCGGGCTTCTGGCTCTACAACACCTCGGGCCAGGCAATCGTCCATCTGATCGGCACGCGCCGCAGCCCCGGCCACGATGGCACCATCGACCACGTCGCGTTCGAAGTGGTCGACCTCGGCGCACATCTCGACCGCCTGCGCGCCCTCGGATACGACACCCCACCCTTCGTGGTTCCCGGCACCGACGTACACCAGTGCTTCGTCGAGGGACCGGATGGGTTGCACCTGGAGTTTCAAGGCCCCATCAGCGGAGCGGTGGCATCAAGGGCGTGATCACGCGCCAACCGTTCGATGTGAGCCAAGCGCTCACTCGGGTTCGATACCCGCAGCACGGATGATGCGGCCCCAAGCCGCGGTTTCGTTCGCCTGGAACCGTGCCAGTTCGGCAGGCGCCAAAACGAACTCGGAGGCACCAAACTTCTGCAGGGCGTCCTTCACGCTGGGCGTACGCATCGCCTCGGCCAGCAGCCCATGCAGGCGGGTGACCACCTTGGGTGCCGCCTTCGCCGGCAGGTAGGCGGCCAGCCAGAAGCCCACGTCCATGTCACGCACACCCGCTTCCTCGAATGTGGGTACACCCGGTGCGAAAGGACTGCGCTGCATGTCCGTGACCGCCAAGGCCTTGAGCTTGCCGGCAGCCACATGCGGCCCTGCCGACACGTCGGTGAACATCATGTCGATCTGGCCGCTCAGCAGATCAGGCAGGGCCGACGCGCCGCTGCGATACGGCACACCCGTGAGCCTCACGCCAGCGACCTGCTGCAACACCTCGGCCGGCAGGCGGCTCGTGATGCTGGTGTATCCGTAGGACACCCGCCCTGGCTCCTTGCGCATCGCCTGCAGCAATTCAGCCACCGAGGCAACGCTCAGGCGCCGTGGGTTGACATACAGCACCATGGACCCGCGGGCCAGCGACGCCACCGGGGTGAAGTCGGCCACCGGGTCGTAGGCAAGCCTGCGACTGACGTGTGGATTGCCGGTCATGGCCACATTGCCGGTGATCAGCACCGTATGGCCATCCGGTGCTGCCCGGGCCACCGCCTGGGCCGCCAGTACCGAGGCGGCACCGGGCTTGTTCTCGACGATGATGGACACATTGGCCGAGCGCCCCACCTCGCGAGCGATGGCGCGCACCAGTGCATCGGGTGCGGCACCCGCGCTGAACGGCACGACAAAGGAAACCGTCCGCGTGGGTGCGTCCTGCGCCCAGGCCCGGCCGCCGGCCAGGTTCACCATCACGCCTGACACTAACCAGGAGAAGACGACCACGGTGCGGACGAACAAGCTCCCTCGCTGGCCCCCCATCGCCGCAGGTGCCAAGCAGCTTCGGCAACGCTTCGTGAACATGGTTGCTCGTAGCGAAGACAAACGGATCAGGGCTGGGGCCGTGTGATGCGGGTGCGCAGTACACCGATGCGCTCAACCTCCAGCTCGACCACGTCGCCCGGCTGGAGGTAGCGCATCTGCTCCAGGCCGCAGCCGTTGCCCACCGTGCCGGAGCCCAGGAATTCACCTGGGTAGAGCGTTTCGGAGCGCGAGATGTGCGCGATCACGTCCTCAAAGCGCCAGAGCATGTCGCGCGAATTGCCTCGCCCCCACTCCTCGCCATTGACGCGGGCGATCATGGTGAGGTCATAGGGGTCACCGATCTCGTCAGCAGTCACCAGGCAAGGGCCCATGACATTGCCGGTATCGAAGTCCTTGCCCTTGGCGGGCCCCAGCATGCCACCCATCTCGGCAGCCTGCGCGTCGCGCGCGCTGATGTCATTGAAGATGGTGTAGCCGTAGATGAACTCATGCGCGCGCGCGCGCGGCACGTCCTTGGCGCGTTTGCCGATGTAGATGCCGAATTCCAGCTCGAAATCCAGCGCCCTGCTGTAGCTCGGCCACACCACGTCGTCATCCGGCCCGCTGGTCGCGAAGCGATTGCACTTGTAGTAGATCGGCTGTTTGCGGAATGTTTCGATCACGCGGTCGTCGGCCCGCGTGTTCATGGCCTTCAGGGCGGCTTCGGGGTCCGGCGTGCGAGCGGCGCGGGTGCGGCGCGCGGCCGCAAAGCTTTGCTGCAGGTGCAACTCAAAGCAGGAACAGTCCCGCATCTGCGGCGGTGGCTGCAAGGGCGCCAGCAGCTTGACCGCCGAGCGCGCGAGCACCGCGTCCACCGGTGCGCGCGCCACCAGCAAACGGGCTGCGGCCGACGCTTCATCCCCGCCCTCGATCAGCGCCTGCACACTGGCCAGGGCATCGGACGCGTTGCCGAACACCCCCTGACAGGCGCGCTGAAGGTCCAGCACAGCATGATCGCTGTCGATCAGGGCGCCGGCGCGCGGCCGGCCATCGGAATCCAGGAAAGTGACCAGTCTCATCGTCAGTTGCTCGTCGGGTTCGTTGGGCCGGGCGACCGCAGCCGCCGCGGATGTTCAGGTCGCCGCCGGCGGCACCTGGCGAATTGCATCGGCCGCGGCCGCACCGCGTCGCAGCACCACGGGAGCCCCCCCGTGGCTGCGCTTGCTCATCCAGTGCGACAACGCAGAATCGAGGTAGTCCGCGTGCCCCGGGAACCAGTCCACCAGCGCCTGCGCCAACTGGCGCACAACCGGCAGATTGGCACCATCGCGCACGAGTTCCTGCACCTCGTGCACCGACTTCAGCACCGCAGCATGCTCATCGGCATGGCACTGCGCGGCAGGGAAGCCCGTGCCGTTCATCCATTGCTCCTCCTGGGCAAAGTGGGCCCGGGCGTGAACGGCAAAGGCATCCAATGCCGCCGGCAAGTCGACATCCCCCGCCCGCTGCAGCGCAGCGACGCATTCGACGAACTCGCGGTGGGTGTCGTCCATCGCCGGAAAACCCAGCAGGAACTGATCAGACCAGCGCATCACCTCGGCAGCGGCAGCAGTCATCTGCACGGCTCACATCCGCCCTGCCACGGGGATGCATGCCCCCGTGATGGCCTGCGCGTCGGACGACAGCAGGAATGCAATCACCGCAGCCAGATCCTGCGGCTGCACCCAGCGCGTGGTGTCGGCCAGCGGCATGTCGATGCGGTTGGCTGGTGTATCGAGGATGCTGGGGAGCACCGCATTGACGCGTACGTCGCGGTCCTTGAGTTCTTCGGCGAGGGCTTCGGTGAAACGAGCGACACCTGCCTTGGACGCTGCATAGGCCCCCATGCCCATGCCGGCCTTGTTGGCCGCCAGAGCCCCCACATTGACGATGGCGGCGCTGCGAGGGACCAGCAGGTGCGGTAGCGCGGCCCGGGTGGCTGCCAGCGCTGTCCGAACATTGACCTGGTACATCGCATCCCAGGTGTCCACACTGCCTTCCAGGAGCGTCTCCCAACGGAAGCCGCCAGCGATGTTGACCAGCGCGTCCAGCCCGCCCAGCGTCTCGACCGCGGCATCGACAGCCAGCGTGGCAGCCACCGGATCCCCGAGTTCCACCTCCCCCAAAACCCGCCGAGCGCCGTCGATGGCCTGAGCGGGCGCACGATCCAGTGCCACGACCTGCGCGCCGCGCTCCGCCAGGGTGGCAACCACCGCGCGGCCGAGCGCGCCCAGTCCGCCCGTAACCAGGACACGGTGTTGATGCAGTGCGGGAAGCGTCATGCTTGAAACCTCGGGATAGTCATTAGTGCGTCAGTTAGTTAGACATATTGACGTTTAGTGTTCAGATATTAGACTCGCTCCACCGGTCGGCGTCAATTCAAGACAACCCCGGTTGAACCCCCACCTCGCGGCTTCCGTTCACAGCCTCCATGCCCAGAAAACTGCCCCTGATCACGCCGGACACTGCCGCCTTCTGGATGGGCGGTGCCCAAGGCCGGCTGATGATCCACCGCTGTGGCCACTGCACCCGCTGGTTCCATCCGCCTGCCCCCGTGTGTCCGCACTGCGGTTCGCTGACGGTGGCACCACAGCCCGTGAGCGGACACGGCCAGGTGGCCACCTTCACGATCAATCACCAGGCCTGGACGCCTGAACTGACCGATCCCTACGTGGTTGCCATCGTCGAGTTGGACGAACAACCCGGCTTGCGCCTGCTCAGCAACCTCGTCGGGCTGCCTCCTGAAGAGGTGGCAGTGGGGCTTCGCGTACGAGTCCGTTTCGAGCTCAACGAGGATGTGTGGCTTCCCCTCTTCGAGAAGGACTGCTGATGTCGCACCACCTTGAAGGCCTGTACGAGAAGAACGTCGCCATCACCGGCGTGGGGCAGTCGGAGGTTGGCCGCCCGTCCAGCCTGAGCGCGATGCGGCTCACGGTGGACGCCTGCCTGGGCGCGATCTCCGATGCGGGTCTCAAACGCGAGGATATCGACGGTGTGGCCTGCTGGCCGGGCGACAACAACCACGGCAACAGCTTCTCGCCCGTGGGACCGAACGCCCTGATCGGCACGCTCGGCCTGAAGGTCAACTGGTACGGCGGCGGCTACGAGGGGCCTGGCCCGCTGGCCGGCATCATCAACGCAGCGCTGGCCATCGCTGCCGGCCTGTGCCGCCACGTGCTGGTGTTTCGCACCATCACCGAGGCCAGCGCACGCCGCGTGGACAAGGGTGCCAATGCGCTGACCAACAAGACCGCTGGGCGTGACAGCAGTTTCTTCTGGCAGTGGTACACCCCGTACCACGTGCATTCGGCCATCAACCTGATGGCGATGTACGCGCAGCGGCACTTCCACGAGTACGGCACCACCCAGGAGCAACTCGCACAGATCGCGCTGACCTGCCGTGCCAATGCAGCGTTGAACCCGAAGGCGGTCTACCGTGCGCCGATGACGATGGACGACTACATCGCCTCTCGGATGATCTCCACACCCCTGCGCATGTTCGACTGCGACGTGCACTGCGATGCGTCCACGGCCATCGTACTCTCGCGTGCAGACGCCGCGCGAGACGGGCCGAACGCGCCTATCCGCATCGAGGCGATTGGCTCGGCACTGCACCAGCCCTGGTCCTGGGATCAGATCTCGCTGACCGAGATGGCGGCATTCGACACCGGCCGGATGATGTGGGGGCGCACCGACCTGAAGCCCAAGGACGTCGGCCAGGCACAGCTCTATGACGGGTTCTCCATTCTCACGATGATCTGGCTGGAAGCCCTGGGGCTGTGCCCCCGAGGCGAGAGCGGGCGTTTCGTCGAGGGCGGCGCACGCATCGCTCGCGACGGTGTGCTTCCCATCAACACCAACGGTGGCCAGCTCTCGGGGGGACGAACACACGGCCTGGGCTACGTGCACGAGGCCTGCACCCAGCTCTGGGGCCGCGCCGGTGCGCGGCAGATCGCGTCGCACAGGGTGGCGGTCGCGGCCGCTGGCGGCGGCCCGTTGGCAGGCAGTCTGCTGCTGGTGCGCGAATGAGCGACAAGCCTGCACCGGCAACCGGCGTCAAGCTCGACCTGGGCGAGTTCAGGCTTGGCTGGCGCATCCTGCTGGTGGCCACGCTGGGCGTGGCGGTGAACTCCAACTCGTCACTGCTGTATGCCTTCGGCACCCTGATGCTGCCACTGCAGCAAAGCTTCAGCTGGACCCGGGCGGACCTGCAGTCGGCCGTGAGCTTCCTGTTCATGGGTTCGATCATCGGCTCGCAGATCGTCGGCTGGCTGAACCTGCGCTTCGGCATGCGGCGCGTCACCATGGTCTCCCTGGTCTGCCTCGGTCTGGGCTTCCTGGCCCTGACGCGCATGGGGCCGTCGATCGTGAGCCTGTATGCGCTGTTGATCGCCATCTCGCTGGCCAGCATGGGCACGATGCAGGTCACCTGGACGCACCTGGTCAATCTCTGGTTCGAGCGCAACCGTGGCCTCGCACTGGCGCTGGTGCTGTCCGGCACGGGCCTGGCGGCGATGGTCATCCCCACCGCGGTGAGCGTCTGCATCGCTCGCTGGGGCTGGCCGTCAGCGCTCTGGTTCCTGGCCACCCTGCCGGTGGTGCTCGTGCTGCCACTGGCGTACGCCTGGATGGACCTGCCGGTTCGGCGGCCTGCGCAGCGGCATCCGGCACCGGAGGCCAGCACTGCGGCTGCCGACCCGCGCCCTGCGGCACGGAACGCGGCGGGTGTGCCTTTCCGTCGGGCCCTGGGCATGGCACGCTTCTGGGCACTGAACCTCGCACTGTCCATGGTCGTCGCCGCGGTGGTGACCCTGGTCACCAACACCGTGCCGCTGCTGCGCGACAAGGGGCTGGACGCGCCGGCTGCCGGGAGCGTCTTCGGCAGCTTCGGGGCGTCGTTGATCCTGGGACGAGTGGTCGTGGGCTATCTGGTGGACCGCCTCTGGGCGCCGGGGGTGGCCGCGGTTGCGCTCGCCCTGCCCGCGCTGGGTTGCCTGTTGCTGGCCATGCTGGGCCCGCAGGACACAGCCGGGCTGGTGCTGGCGGTGATGCTGATCGGCATGGGCGCCGGCGCGGAGTTCGATATCGCCGCCTTCCTGGTGGCCCGCTACTTCGGCATGCTCGACTACGGCCGGCTGTTCGGCGTGCACCTGGGCCTGATCACTCTGGCCTCTACGCTGGCCCCCTGGCTGTTCGGACAACTCTACCGCCACACCGGCTCCTACGACGCCATGCTGGCCACCTGCGGCCCCATGTTCCTGATCGGCGCGCTGATGCTGCTGCCGCTGGGCGCCTACCCGCGGTTTTCACCGCCCCCCACTGCCTGAGAACACCATGTCCCTGAACACCATCGTCATCATGGGAGCCGGCCAGGCCGGTTACCAGGTCGCGGCTTCGCTGCGTCAGGAAGGCTTTGCCGGCACCATCACCCTGGTGGGTGACGAGCCCGGCCTGCCCTACCAACGCCCACCGCTGTCCAAGGCCTACCTGCTGGGCAAGGTGGGTGAGGCCACCCTGCGCTTCCGGCCGGAGGAGTTCTACGTGCAGCACCGCATCGAACGCCTTCGGGACAGCGTGGTCGGCATCGACCGCACGGCCCGGAAGGTGGCATTGGCCGGTGGGAGCGCGCTCGGCTACGACCACCTCGTGCTGGCACCGGGTGCGCGCAACCGGGTACCGGACGTGCCCGGTGTCGAACTCGAAGGCGTCTTCGGCATCCGCACCCTGGCCGATGCGGACGCCCTCGCTCCCCACCTCGAAACGGCGCGCCACGCGGTGGTGGTCGGCGCAGGCTTCATCGGCCTGGAATTCGCCGCGGTGGCCGCAGCGCGGGGTATTTCCGTGCAGGTGCTGGAGATCGGCAGCCGTCCGATGGCACGCGCGGTGTCGCAGCCGATGTCTGCACTGTTCGATGCGGCCCATGCCGGCTGGGGGGTGCAGATGCGCTACGGCCAGAGCCTGGCGCGCATCCTGGGCGACGGCGGCAGGGTCTGCGAGGTGGAGACGGCCGACGGTGAGACGCTGCCCGCAGACCTGGTGGTCTACGGCATCGGCGTGCTCCCGAATGCCGAGGTGGCGGCCCAGGCCGGACTGGCGGTGGCCAACGGCATCCTGGTCGACGCGCAGCTGTGCACCAGCGACCCGGCCATTTCAGCGCTGGGGGATGTCGCCTGCTTCCCAAGTCCCTGGGCCAGCGGACCGATTCGGCTGGAGTCGGTGCAGAACGCGGTCGACCAGGCCCGCACCATCGCCGCGCGACTGATGGGCAAGCCCGCCCCCTACACCGCCCTGCCCTGGTTCTGGACCGACCAGGGCAACCTCAAACTGCAGATCGTCGGCCTGTCCAACGGCCATGACACCACCGTGCGGCTCGGCTCGCCCGAAGCAGGCCAGATGAGCGTGCTCTGCTTCCGGGCCGGCAGGCTGGTGGCGGTGGAGTCCTGCAACCGCCCGGCCGACCACATGGCGGCACGCAAGCTGCTTGCGCGAGCACCATCGCTGACTGCCGAAGAGGCATCAGCCGCAGGCTTCGACCTCAAAGCCCACGAGCTGGCGACGCGTGTGGTGACCTGACGGGCGGCACAACACCCGGACAAAAGGGTGAAAAACCGACAAGCGCCCGCAAGGCGCTTGTCGGTGTAAACGTTTTGGCCGCAGTCAGCGGCCTTCCTGGTCAGAGTGACCCGAGATAGTCCGCCTTGCCCAGCTCCACCCCGGCATGGCGCAGGAGTGCATAGATGGTCGTCACATGGAAGAAGAAGTTCGGCAACGAGTAGCGCTGCAGGAAACTCTCGCCGGTGAAGACCAGCGCCGCACCCTGACGCTGCGGTACGACCACCTCGCGCACCGCTGCGCCTTCCAGCTGCGCCGACGTGATGGCCTCGACGAAGGTGATGGCGTCGCTCACCTTGGCACGCAACCCGTCCAGACTGTCATCCGAACCGGCCGCCGCCGGCAACTCGATGCCCGCAAGCTTCGCCGCACCGATGCGAGCCAGCTCACAGGCAATCACCACCTGCGTCTTGAACGGCAGCATGTCCGGTGCAAGCTTCAAACTCAGGAAGCCGACTGGGTCGAATCGCCGGGCCGAGGCCTGCGCATCGGCCCGCTCCAGCCAGGTCATCAAGTTCCGCAGCATGCGCACGTACAGCTCGGTGCTGACGGTGGAGATCGGCAAGTTCATGATGAGGTCGGGGCGGTGTATCAAAGCTTGTTCGATCCGGTACGGGCGAAGAAGTCTCGCATCGGCGCCATTGCCGGTGAGTGACTGCTCCATCCGCCATCCACCGGCAGCACCGCGCCGGTGATGAAGGACGACTCGTCACTGGCCAGGAAGGCCACCACGTCGGCAATCTGACGCGGGCGCCCCAAGGTGGGTGTGAGGTGCTGATCCAGCAGGATCTGCTGCAACTCCGCCGGCATGTGCGCAGCCGACTTCTCGGTCAGCGCCAGGCCGATCATGATGGCGTTGGAGCGCACACCCTGCTTGCCGTACTGCGCCGCCACCGAGCGCGCCAGCGCCATCAGCGCCGCCTTGGATGCCGCGTACGACGTGAGCGTGATGTCCCCCAGCGCCCCGAATCCCGAGGTCGCGAAGATGATGGAGCCGCCGCCGGTCTGCAGCATGTGCGGCACAACGTGCTTGCAGCAGAGCATGGCACCGCGGGCATTGACGTCCATCGCGCGGTCCCAGGCGTTGATGTCGACGTTGCAGACATCGCGGTCAGCGTGGCGCTGTGCGGTATCGAGGGCGGCGGCGTTGTTGTGCAGCACGTCAATGCGCCCGAAGCGCTCAACCACCGCCGCAGCCATCGCCCGGATGGCGTCCTCGGACGCAACATCGGCTTGCACGGCGAGAGCCTGTCCACCGGCGGTCTCGATCTCCGTGGCAACGGCTTGGGCGCTCCCGGCATCGAGATCCACCACGGCGACGTGAGCGCCATGCAAAGCCAGCACCCGTGCACATTCGGCACCCAGTCCGGATCCCCCGCCGGTGACGATCGCCACCCGGCCTTCTAGCTTACGTTCCGACATGACTCGATCCCGTCGTGAAAAGAAAGAAACGGCGCATCATTCGCCCGTGAACCGTGGGGCACGCTTTTCCCGGAAGGCCAGCGCAGCCTCCTTGACGTCGTGCATCGGCGCCAGCAGCGCGAACAGGTCGAGCTCCAGATCCAGGCCGCTCTTCAGGTCGAGCTGGTTCGCCGCCCGGGCAGCCTGTTTGACGAACTGCGTTGCCGTGGGCGGCTTGCGAGCGATACTCTGGGCCAGGACAGTGACCTCTTCGATCAAGCTGTCGGGATGTGCGGCCACCCGTGTGACCAAGCCAATGCGGTGCGCATCCTGCGCGCTGAGGCGCTCGTTGGTCAGAAGCAGGTCGAGCGCCCGCCCAGGCCCGACGACCCTTGGCAGACGTTGCGTACCGCCACCGCCCGGGATCAGGCCGAGGCCGGTCTCGGGCAGTGCCAGCACCGCGTCGGGCGTCGCAAAGCGGATGTCACAGCCCAGCGCCAACTCCAGTCCACCGCCCATGCAGTAGCCGTGGATGGCGGCGATCACCGGCTTCTCGGTGCGGTCCAGCGCTTCGATCCAGCGCGCCTTTTCCATCCGGCGACGAACCTGCACCGCAGTCTCGCTGCCTCGCCTTTCCTTGATGTCGGCACCTGCGCAGAAACCGCGCGGGCCAGCGCCGCGAATGACGATCACTCGCACGGTGGGGTCCGCATCGAGGTCAGACAACGCTGCCGGAACGCCGCGACGGATGTCGTCGTTGATGGCGTTGATCTGCTCCGGTCGGTTCAAAACGATCCAGCCCACGGCTCCATCGCGCTCGATCCGCACTGCCGCCGCGCTCAATGCGATCTCGGCAGGCGTCATCTGGGTGGGAGAGGAAGCATCCATGGCCGACTCAGCACTCGACGAACTCGACCAACTGACCACGCAGGTCGGCCGGATCAACGCGGATCATGGATCGGCCACCCACCGCTTCGGACTCGTCGATCCAGGCAAATCGGGTACCCCGGGCCCGGAGATCCTCGGCCTTGGCGGCCAGGCCGTTGACGGCAATGCGGATGTAATACGGGCCCGGACCCCAGCTGTTGAGATACACGCCGGCATCGCCGTTCCAGCGTGTGGCCTCCATGACGTCCAGCGTGGCACTGTTGGCCAACGTGAACCCCATCGTGGCTCGGCGATAACCCTCACGGCCGAGGTGCTCGACCGGGCCGCGAGGCTCCCAGTCGAGGTTGGCCGAGCAGCGGCGCAAGGTTTCGTCCAGGTCACGCACCAGGTAGCCGCGCGCACAGACCCGCACCATTTCACCCGGTTTGGGATCCCGCGGCTGCGGCGGCGGAACCGCAAAGGTGTCAGGCGGCAATTGCAAAGGCTCGATGGGCATCACCTCGATGCACAGGCCACCGTCCACGGAGGGTTCGTAGTGTGGATCTTCGGGCGTGACCCCCAACCACAGGCGGTCGAACGGCATGTCCGGGGTGCGCTGTGCCATGCGAAAGCGCAGGCGGCGTCGCATCAGCTTCTCGACCAGCCGGTCGAATTTTCCTCCTTCGAGCGACAGCACGATCGAGTGGGTCGCCATCGGACGATGTCGTCCCTGGAAGTCAAGCAGACTCTCCAGGAAGTCATGGAACATCGGATCACCCGGGTTGGGCTGATCGAGGTGAACCTGCGGTTCCACCCGCGTCGGCGACACCGCCAGCGACTTGTGCACACGCAGGAAGTGCGCGATGTAGGGATGGCCATCGAAGGCCTGACGCCAGTTGGGATGCTTGTGGATCCCGAGCTTGGCAGCGAGCAGATCCGCCATCCCGTCCGGGTCGGGCAGCATCATGTCAGCGCTCATCAGCAGGTCGAACATGGGTCGTGGTCCTAACGATCAAGGTGTTGTGGAGAACGGCTCAGTGAGCCGGTGCGACGGACGGCGCCGCACCCGCCGCACGGCGGCGCGGGTTGAGCAGGAAATGCGACAGGGCAGGAATGAGGATCAGCGCGCCCAGCATGTTCCAGAGGAACATGAACGTCAGCAGGATGCCCATGTCGGCCTGGAACTTGATCGGCGACCACGACCAGGTGATCACCCCCGCAGCCATGGTCAGTCCGACCAGCGCAACCACTCGCCCCGTGAAGTCCAGTGACCGACGGTAGGCCTCGGCCAACGTGGCACCGCGGCGTTGAACAGCGATCTGCACACTCAGCAGGTACAGCGCGTAGTCCACGCCGACGCCGACGCCCACCGCGATCACCGGCAACGTGGCCACCTTGAGCCCGATGCCCAGCCAAACCATCAGCGCCTTGCAGATGATGGTGGTGATGACCAGCGGGACCATGGCCACCACAGTAGCCCGCCAGCTGCGGAACGTCAGCAGGCACAGCAGTGCGGTGGCCCCATAGACCGCCATGTACATGGTCAGGATGCCACGTTCGACCTCGATGTTGGTCGCAGCTTCAATGCCCGCGCTGCCAGCGGCGAGCAGGAAGCGGGTGCCCTCCTTGGCGTCGGGTGCGGCGTTGTACTGCGCTACGAAATCCTCGCTGACCTTGAGTACACGCGCCAGCGTGTCCGCCTTGTGATCGGCCAGATAGGCGATCAGCGGCGACACCGAGCAGTTGGTGTTGGTGATGTCCGGGCTGGCGATCATCGCCGCGCCGACTGCCGCGTTGGTGATGGCCTGATCGCGGCTCAGGGTCAGCCATTTGCCGCTGCCCTCCGCGAGCGCGGAGGTGATGAATCGTGTCGTCTCGGCCAACGAGGTAGTGGTCTGAACGCCCTCGGTCTGGCGCAATGTGCTCGACAGGCGATCCATCAACTGCAGCGAGTCGTACAGACGGCAGCCGTCATCGCCGGTGGTGGTGATGATCACGAACTGGTCGCTCGACAGCCCGTAGTGCGCGGTGACGTAGGCGCTATCACGGTTGTAGCGCGAATCGCGACGCAGTTCCGGAGCGCCGGGATCCAGATCGCCGATGCGCAATTGCGTCATCACGACCGATCCGATCACCGTCACGACCATGGCCAGGCCGATCGCGACCAGCGCTCCCCGCCGCTCAGTCAACCGATCCAGACCCGCCCACAGGCGGGCCAGCAGTCCGCGGCCCAGCTGGGCGTGGGCATCTTCGGCCAGCGCCCGACGTGCTGCCGCCGAGCTCACACCGATGTACGACAGGGCCACCGGAATCAGCACCAGCTTGGTGAAGATCAGCACGGACACCCCCACGCTGGTGGTGATGGCCAGGTCGCGGATCACCGGGATGTCGATGATCACCAACACAGCAAACCCGACGATGTTGGTCAGCAGCGCCGTCAACCCCGCCATGAACAGACGTCGGAAGGTGTAGCGCGCCGCCACGTACTTGTGGGTGCCGCGACCGACATCCTGCAGGATGCCGTTCATCTTCTGCGCACCGTGCGACAGGCCGATCGCGAAGATCAGGAAGGGCACCAGGATGGAATACGGGTCCAGCTCGTAGCCCAGCAACTGCATCAGACCGAGCAACCAGACCACCCCGGCAATCGCCGCACACACCAGCAGCACGGTGCTGCGGATGCAGCGGGTGTAGACATAGACAAACAGTGCGGCGATCAGGACCGACACCCCGAAGAACATCATCACTTCTCGCAGGCCGGCGATCAAATCGCCGACGATCTTGCCGAAGCCGACGATGTAAACCCCGGTCTGGGCGTTTTCGAAGGAACGGATCTTCGCTTCCAGGTCCTTCGAGAAATCCCCATAGTTCAGCGGCTGACCGGTGCCTGGATGACGGTCCAGCAGCGGCGCAACGATCATGGTGGACTTCAGATCAGTCGCCACCAGACTGCCGACGACCCCCGCGCGGCCGATGTTGGCGCGAAGCTTGGCAATCGACTCGGGCGAGCCGCTGTAGTCCTGCGGCATGACGGGCCCACCGGTGACACCCTCCTCGGTGATCTGCCGCCAGCGCACGATGGGCATCCACAGCGACTTCATCCACGAACGGTCCACGCCGGGAATCAGATACAGCGTGTCGTTGACCTTGCGCAGTGTGTCCAGATAGCGCTGATCGTAGATGTCGCCGGTCTTGTTTTCGACCACGATGCGGATCGTGTTGCCGAGTCCGGGCAGCTCTTTGCGGTACTGGAAGTAGTTCTTGATGTAGGGGCTGGACACCGGGATCATGCGCTCGAAGCTGGCATTGACCTGCAGCTTCGTGGCAAAGAACCCCAGCAGCACGGTGGCCGTGAGCACCAGCAGCAGGACCAGCACACGGTGGTTGAAAACCAGTCGTTCCAGCAGGTTGCCGGACCGGGTATCGAAATCAGCGATATTCCCGATCACGGGCATCGCAGCTTGGGGGGCGTGACCGCTCATCACGGTTGCTCAGGTTGGGGACAGTTGTGCATGGTGGCGCTCAGGGGGTGGCCACTGGCCAGGAGACGGCGGTAACTCCACCCAGGCCGGCCACCGCCAGGCGGTTGGCCCCCAGCAGTACGGCCCCATAGAGTTCGGATGCCGCAGCAACCGGCTGGAGCTTGGTGCTGCCGCCATCGAAGTCGGTCACCAACATCTGCCCGGACTGGGTGACCAGAAGCAAGCGCCCGTTCGACTCCAGCGCAGCGACCAGATTGGCATCCGTTCCCGTATCGATCTTTCGCCACTGCGCGCCACCGTCGTTCGACACGAAGGCGTTGCCGCGCAGTCCGTAGACGACCAATCGGGCGCCCAATGCATCCACACCAAAGAAGGTGCCGTGGTAGGGCGTAGCCACCTGCACGAAGCGTCGCAGCGCTGCATCAAGCCTCAGCAACAGGCCCTGCTCACCCACAACGTAGAGGTCGGCCCCCTCGCCACCCATCGCATTGAGGTGGAACCGCCGCTCATTGTCGGTCCGGTCGATCCAGGGCTCCCAGCTCTTGCCGCCATCGGCTGTATGCATAATGAGCCCGAAGCCCCCGACCGCGTAGCCGTGGTCAGCATCGGTGAAACGGATGTCAAGGAAGGGCGCAGGCCACACGTCGGGCACCGCCGACTGCTCGGTCGTGCGCTCGATTTCCTTCTGTATCTGCTGCGCGCCCGGACCGCTGTAGGCCTTGCGCAGCAGAGCGAGCACAGCGCGCCCGTCCAGCGCACGCTGCCAGGTGCTGCCACCATCGGTCGAGCGCAACAGGACGGCATCGTGCCCGGTGGCCCACACCAAACCAGGACCGGTGAAGCGCACGGACACCAGATCTGACGACACCGGGCTGACCACCTGCCGCCAGGTGGTCGCCCCATCGGTGGAGCGCAGAATCAGACCGCGCGGTCCGACGGCAACCAGCGTCGCACTCTGACGGGCTATACCTGTGACGACCCCACGCTGCGGTGCAGCTACCGCCCGGGACGGCTCATCGAGCACGTCCTTCAGACGACTGCCCAGCGTCTGCGCAGCAACGGCCACCACCAGCGCGAGAGCGGCCGAGCCACCCAGCGCGATTGCGCCGCGTCCGGATCCGAAGACCCCCCGCAGGTAGCAGTACAGTGGGGAGCGCATGGCCAACCTCATGTCGTCAGGCGTTGGCATTCGCTCAGCGGGCAGTTTCGCGCCCGACGATGGCTTCAGGAGCCATCTCACGTTCGCTCGGCGCCTTGGCGGGCACCTTGTAGCCGCCCACCATCACGTCGTTGACGTACGCATACATGCCCTTGTTGAAGTCGTAGATCACGTTCTTCGACGAGTAGGGAATCTGCTTGTCGTACATCGGCGTAGCGGACTGGTACAGCGTGCGGTAAAGCTGGCCGTTCTGGTCGAACGCGTCGTAGTTGGCCGCCCCGGTCAGATCCTCATCGAAGTAGTAAACCCGCTTCGAATAGGCGTGGCGCTGGCCGGCCTTGAGGGTGGCCTCCACCGCCCAGACCCGGTGCAGTTCCCAGCGCTCGCACTCCGGGTTGACGTGAGCAGCCTGCAGTGCCTTCTCGACCGTCGGACAGTCGTAGTTGTTCTTGTAGGCGTTGTACTGGATGTACATCTCCTTCTTGCCGAGCAGCTTGAAGTCGAAGCGATCCATCTTGCCGGAGAACACGAACAGCTCGTCGAAGAGCGTCACGCCGCCCATGCTGGCCACCGGCGTGTCATAGGCAAACTCGGGTGAGAGCTTGACGCGGCGCTGACCCGGGGTGTAGCTCCAGGCCTTGCGGGGTTTGTCGACCGGGTCGAGGGAGTCGATGATGCCGGTCATCTCACCCGCTCTCCGAGCTGGAGCCTGGGTGATGGAATAGACACGCCAGGCCATGTCCGGATCCCGGTCGGACAGGTCGGTCTGGTAGTAGATGAAGTCCGACAGCGTCTGCTGCTGTGCGGTCATGGTCGGCTTGCCCGACGAGTCCACCACCCAGGAGCGCGACGATGAAGTGGTGATCGTGGTGTCGCCCTGATAACGCAGGATCTGATTCCACATCGCCTCGTAGCCGCTCTTCGGTATCGGGAACGGCAACCCGCCCCGACAGGCGCGATCCAGCGCCAGGCCGTCCTTCAACGTCTTGCAGCCGGCGGCATTGCGCACCGTGGCCTTGAGCACCTTCTCCGGGTAGGCCGCGGTCCGGTGGGTCGGGTAGACATTCAGGACGTAGGTCGGGTACTTCTTCAGCATGTACTTCTGGCCTTCGCTGAGCTTGTCAGCGTACTGGGCCATGTTCTTGCCGTCGATGCGAAACAGCGGTTTCTCGTCCTTGAAGGGGTCGATCCAGGCACCGCTGTCGGGCTTGAAGCCCGGGGGCAGCTTGGTCAGGCCGCCGGTGTAGGCCGGGATGCTGCCGTCCGCATTTGCGCCCTTGACGGCACCGAACTCGGTCAATGTCGCGCCGATCTGCTTGGCTTCATCGGCCGACACGGCCGCGACCGCCGGAGCAGCAAGGCCCGCCAGGGCGATATAGGCAACGTGCTTCAATTTCATGGTCATGTCTCCGGTCGACTCAGAATGACGTCTTGTAGGTGAAGGCCAGCCAGCCTCGATCGGTCGCGCCCACCGAACTACCCAGGGCACCGCCACCCGTCACTGCCGTGCCGGTTGCGTTGTACTTGGTCGGCACCGACAGATCGGAGTAGCGCAGCGAAAACTCGTGCTTCTGCGAGTAAGTCATCTTCGCACCCACTGACCAGCTCAACAGCTTCTCGAAACCGCCGCCCCCCGTGGGTGCCACGCCCTTGATGCCGTAGTTGATCGCCAGAGGAACGTCCAGATCCCATGATGGGAACAGGCCGAGGTATTGCGGCGTGAAGTTGACGGCCATCTGATAGAAGTCGCGCGTCGAGCACGCATCCTTCTTGTCTCGCGTGGCACCAGCGGTCGGTGCAGAGGTGCAGCCGGCGTAGCCCACGCCGCGGTACAGCGCTTCGTTGGCAGTGATCTTCTGCAGGTGGCTGTACGCAAACTCCGCGATCAGGCTGCCCGTGTCCCATACCGGCGACTTGGGCAGCAGGTACACACCGTTGGCCACGAAGTGCAGCGTGTCGCCACGCGCGCCGGTGTCCTGTGTGGGCAGGTAGGTGGTCTTGGAGTTCAGGTGCGCGTTCTGACGCAGCGACAGCTCGCTGCCGAAGCTGACCGGCCCCAGAGAGCGAGCCAGGCTCAGACCAATCACCTTGACGTCCTGCGCGTAGACGAAGCGGAACGAAGTCGGAACCGTGGTCGCAGGATTTCCCGGAACCAGTTGCGTGAAACTTCGGAACTGGATGCCCGTTTCAGGCGTGTAGTCGTTGAACTTTCGATAGTAGAGGCCAACGGTCGAGTCGATCGCGTCAACGTCCATGCGGGCACTCAGGCCCCAGTTACCACTCTGCTTGGGCGTGAGCGGATCAACCCGGGCAGCCGACAGCGCTGCATTCAGGCCAAGGCGATCCACGTTGGGCGATGTATCGGCCCCCATCAGGTAGGTGCCTGCGTTGGGAACGCGCGTGGGCTCCCACTCGTAGAAATACTGGCCGGCCAGGGCCAGCTTGCTGGTCAGCTGGGCCTTGAAGGACAACTGCCCCAACGGCAGAAAGACTTCCTTGGTCTCGATGCCCGGGCTGGCCACCGCCTTCACGCCATCAATCGGCGCCTGCGAGTAGGAAATCGCGTGACCGCCAATGAGCAGACCCTCGCCCCAGACGATCGTATGGCGACCCAGTTTGACATTGACGGGAACTTCGCCCAGGTTGAAGTTGCCCCAGACAAACGCATCCAGGAACTCGCCAGAGGGGCCATTGACGTAGCGCTTGACGGTGCTGTTGTACTCATTGTCGCGATAGCTGGTCACCGTTCCGGCCGGCGAAGTCACCTTCCGGTCTCGGTAGGCTGCGTCATACCAGCCGGAGGCCACGAGCCGGCCACCGACCATGTTGCGGTAGTTCAGGTCGATTTCCGACAACAGGTCGAGTCGATTGGCGACGATGTCTCCCCGATCGAACTTGGAGTCCGACTCGTCGTAGGCCGCATTCGCAAGAATGCGCTTGTCCTGCGCCTCGATGCGCGTACCGAGGTTGTACCGCACCGTGTTGTCCCAGCGCAGCTTCAGGCCCGAGTCCCCGAGATCGAACTCGAAGGCCTGCGCACCGCCAGCCATGGCCAGAAGGGTTGCGGCAGCAACGGCGTGCAAGTGAACGCCAGCCCGTGCCGTCGGCTTGTGTCTGCTCTTCATAAGGTGTCTCCATCCACGAGGAATTGCTCGGCCCCAGGCTGGCAGCCGGCACCTCGACAACACACCTCAAAGGTGCGACTACCGCGGAAACCAGGACACCTGTCATTCTGAGTACCGATTCATATTCTGCATACAGAATTTTGGCACGGTACCCGAGTTTCTACCTACGCACCGCTTCAGAGCAGCGTCCTGCCCAAGTTAGCTTCCAGAGGTCACGCCCCAACAGCCCAAGGGTTTGCCCTCTGGCAGATCCCGGAGCGTGATCTAGGATCAATTTAGACATTCAACGCAGGAGTGTTCAATGTTGTCAATCCGTTTCCTCGCAACAGCCGCGCTGATCGCAACCACAGGTGCCTACATCGGGTCGGCGAACGTCACGTCCGTGCCGGCTGTTGCCGTCGCTCCTCCAGCGGATGCAACCGCGCACGGCACCGGCCACGAGTACCACGAACTGGTCAACGCTTACGGCCGACACCTGTGCCAGCACGGGTGCGACATGGAGCACCTGCTCGTTCACATACCTCGATAGACGTTCTCGCCTTGCGAGCTCGATCCGCGGCTGCCAACCTTTGGAAAGCGCCTCTTCCCCCATCGACGTGAACACCGGTGAACACATGTGCAGGATCTGCACACCCGCCAGTCCCCGGCCATCGACGGTGCGGCAAGCCCCGCCAGGATTGCCTCTCTCCGACGAACCACCTCGATGACTTCGCCGTCGTCCATCAAGGCGACCCGTCGCCATCGCGGCATCGACCACGGCCTTCCTCGGTCGATCATCACGTAGCCCCAGTCCGCTACTGGCTCCCCGCTCGCTCTGGCCACAGCCAGACGTTGTGCCGACAGCTGAAGCACGTCTGACCTGTGCACCCGATCGCGTCGTCGGTACTTCACCTCCACCAACACCACTTCTCCCGTGGCGAGGCGCCAGGCCGCGTCCACCCGAGCCACGAGCCGAACCGGCTCGTCCATGGAGAACTCGCGTTCCGTCCAGATCTGTTGTGCGCCCTCCAGCACGGCTGGACGCCTCTTCAACCGCTGCATGATCCAGTGCCGGCCAAGCCAACCGATGCCGGTGACGGAGAGCGCGATGACGGTTTCATCCCAGAGGTCCATCACTTCCCTCCTCCACCGCTTCGTGGACCGCCGAACAGGCACCGGATCCAGTCGATCAGTGACGAGATCCAGCGCCAGCGGCCCGCCTTTGGGCGTCGTCCCTGCAGGAGCCGACGATGAACGCTCTGCCCCCGCTGCATGGCTCGGCGTCGCTCATGGCTGGCCCGCTTTCCGAAGCGGTGCTCCAGCAACACGCGCCGCTCGCAGATCGCCATCTGCGCCAGCTCAGAGGCACTCACCCGGCGAGGACGCCTGTTGGCCCGGCTTTCGGCATCCATCACTCCCCCCCTTCGTCGGTGGGCGCATCGAAGGCCTGGTTGGTCTGCCGCGCCACGCTGGGGTTGACGGCACGGGCAGCCGCACCACTGCCCTGCGGGACCAACGCGATCGCACCAGCCATCCACTGCTGCGCCATCAACCCTTCATGGGCCAGGATGCGCAGCCGGTTGACCCGTTTGGGACCCTTGTTGAAGCGAATCAGGTCATCAAACAAGCGCGGGTTGTCGTCGCGCGTCATCTCGAACATCAACCGGATCGTCTCGGGCGTGCTCATCGTGTTCATGTGCCCTCCCGATCCATCGGGCGCGGCCGGGTCAGACCGCCAGGCACACTGAGCGCGTAATTGTTCCCGGCGATCTGGTAGCCGCGCACGTTGGCGAACATCGGCTCCTTGACCTCCAGGATCTGGTGCGAGGCAAAGGCCTGCTTGACCGCCTTGCGGAACAGGAAGGCACCGCCGCCCACCAGTATCACGTGCTGGATGTTGTAGGCCCCACCGATGCGCCGCATCATGGCCGCCACCGCGTCCTTGGCGATGATGTCCACCATCGGCCTGAGCCGCGCCGGGTTGTAGCTGCGCTGGAAGACCGTGAGGCCCTTGCCGGCGCGCAGGGCCCCGTCGATGGCTTCGAAGTTGGTGTAGGGCTGGCCGATCTCGTGGCTGATGTCGTCGGCGATGAGCTGCAGGATGTTGGACACCCCACGCTCGACCGAGAAGCTCTGCTTGTGGGCCAGCTTCATGCCGCGGGCCACCAGCCAGTCGAAGGTGCGCGAGCCCGGGTCGATCACGAGGCTGAGTTCCTGTTCCATCGCCTCGACACGGTCGTGCTGGGTGGCGTAGTCGATCAGCGCACCGTGCGGTTGGGCCATGGCGAGTGCCTTGTGCACCGTCACCACCTTGCCGCCGCCTACTTCATGGCGGCCGGTCATCAGCTTCTCCAGCTGCGCCTTCTTCGCGGCGAACTGGGCCACCGGCAGGCCGACCACCAGGAGGTCGATGGTCTCCACCCGCATCATGCGCAGCGCGCCACGGGCGAGCGCCAGGTACTGCGGCGTCTCGACGTAGTCACCGTGGATCTCGGTGGCGCGGAAGGCGTCGGCGGCCAACATGACATCCGGCCCCACTTCGTAGAACAGGCCGCCCACCGGGATTGCGTAGGTCTTGCGGCCCTCGCTGCCCAGGGCCTTGCTCGGATCGCGCGGGCTCGGGTAGGCCCGCGACGGGAAGCTGACGCAGCGAAACTCGCCGGAGCGTGAACCGCCGCCGGTGATGAACTTGGTGTTGCCGAATCCGACATCCACCGCTCTGATGATGGGCTCCATGGAGAGGCTCCAGATCCAGGATTGAAGGGCGGACAGCATCGACAAGCCGATGCCGCCGGTCCACGCGGAATCCCGCCTCCGGGTGCCGGCTATCCCGATCGGTCGGTTTTGAATCCAACCCGAGTCGCACTTGGGTCCGACTGCAGCACGACTTCCGCAGGCAGCTTCGGTTCGATGGGTCCGCGTGTGAGACCAGGCTCGCACTCGAACGAGACCTGTCAACCCCGGCACGGCGGCGATGGCGGGACGCAAGGTCCCGATGTACCCGTGCGGCAGCAACGTCCCGATCGGAACCAGAGGCCAGCGCTGCGTCTGTCAACCCCTCTCGGCACACAGCTGGCGGCCGCGATCGGGACATCAACGCCGCTAAACGGAACGTTGCTGGCCGGCGGGTCGCCATCTGCAAGGCGTGGCAGCTCGGCTGCCTTGGCCGGAAGGGTCGTTGACGGTCGCTTTGATCTCAGTTCCACTCGGCTTTCCCGAGGGCCACCCTGGCCCGCTCCTGCCGGAGCACAGGCGTCGCAGTCGTCACCTGCCCCTTCGAGTTCCTCTCGCCGGCCCCGAGCCCGCGCGATGTCGTCCAACGAGGCGACCTATTCCCTGTCGTGGAGCCCACGCAGCGGCCCGGCCGGTGATCTCACCGGGCGCTCCAGAAGCGCGCCCCTGCTGGCATTCGTTTCGATGGCACCCGATGCCGTTGTCCGTTCCCGCCGTCCCTTGAGCATGCGCCCTTGCGCGCACCGAATGGTTGTGTTGGCCCCACCGGGGCTCCCCGTTCGAACTGGCTCACAACTCGTTCCACCCCGGATCCTCGGTCAGGGGTGACACCCACGCGAGTGGACGGCGCCACGTCGCCAGACCCGATCCACCAGCTTCGCGCAGGCCTGACCTGCGCGTCGATGCCGCCCCCGTGCCCCAGAGGCCGACCGGCATCACCAATCCCGCCGCTGCAGAAATGCATACGCGGGGCGGATCACCCGTTTTATTTTTAAGACCGACCGAGCCGGGCCGTTCACGGCCCTGCACAACCTGGGTAGGCGCCGCTGCATTCGTGGTCCTGAGCAGCGCCGTGTTCGTGGATCACGCTGCGCCTCGGGGAGCCGAACCGCCCCGAGGGCAGACCCTTGCGGTTCATCGTTCAACCAGGGTGCGCCGTTCGGGCGGCGCATCACGATGGTGGGTGTGGCCCATGACTGGAACCCTTCGACAGCGCCAGCGGGCGCAGGCAGCCGCCCCTGCGGCTCGGCGCGGCTTGCCGCGCAAGCGCAGCGCTCAACCCGGGCGATTCGCCGACCAGCAGGCACCCAGGCGGCAGGCCTGGGTCGGGTTGACGCCAGCGCAGGTCCTGGCGCGCTATCGGCCAGGCAAGTCCTCCTCCTCCCAGGTGCTCGACGTGCTGCTGGCGCTGCACAACCGCCAGCACACCGCGCTCGAGAAGACGGTGTCTCACAAGACCCGTCACGAACGGGCGCAGTTCCTGAGGCGGTTCTTCCGCGATCTCCATGCGAAGGCGGGTTTCCGCGCCGTGCCCGACCCGCGCAACCTGCGCCAGAAACACCTGCAGGCGATGGTGCAGGTCTGGCAGCGCGAGCAGCTGTCGGCGGCCACGATCCAGACCTACCTGAGCTTTCTGCGGGGGCTGGCGCAGTGGCTGGGCAAGCCTGGGCTGGTGCGCGGCCCGGCCCACTACGGCCTGGCCATGGAGCAATACCAGCGGCACGAATCGGCACGGCGCGACCGCAGTTGGTCGGCTCAGGGCGTGGACATCGACGCTGTGATCGAGCAGGTCAGCACCTTCGATCGGTATGTCGGAGCGTCCCTGCACCTGATCCGTGCCTTCGGCCTGCGGCGCAAGGAGGCCGTGTGCTTCCGCCCCTTCGACAGCGTGGTCGCCTTCGAGGCCACCGGGCTGCCACCCGAGGAAAGGACGGCGGATGATTGCGTGAAGATCGTCGGCAAGGGTGGGCGGGTGCGATTTCTTCCGGTGGACAGCGCCGCAAGGATCGCGGCGGTCCAGCAGGCACAGCGCGTGGTCACCAGCCGGGACGCCCACCTGGGCGCCCCGGACAAGGACCTGCGCGCCAACCTTCGGCGCTTCGACTACGTGCTGGAGCGCTTCGGTATCACCCAGGCGCAACTTGGGGTCACGGCGCATGGTCTGCGGCATGAAGTCCTGATCGATCGGTACCAGGCACTCGCCGGGCAGGCTCCTCCTGTCCGGCAGGGCTCCATGGCCGACCGCGTGGTGGATCGTGCGGCCCGCCTGGACGTGTCGAAGCTGGCGGGACATGCGCGCATCCGCGCTGCTGGCGCGTACCTGGGAGCCATCCGGGTCCAGCACGCCGGGGGAGCGACTGGCATCGCAGGAGTCCAGGTCCCAGGTGGGTTGGCAATGAGGCCAGCACCCGACCAGGCTGAGCCAGGCCATCGCCTCGGAATCCGGGAAGAGCCGTGACTGCCCGCCGCTTGGCGGTGGCGTCCTCCCGTCGTCGGCCCGCGCCCATTGAGCTGGATTTGGGCTGCGCTGATACTACTGGTGCTTCATGCGGGCATCGCGCCTGCCAAGCCTTCAGCGTCGGCATCGCCGGCCTGGAGTCCAGCCCAGCTGGCGCCGCAGTCGTCACCTGCCTCGCCGATCGCGCAGCCCCGTGCTGCCTTCCGACCCGCTCTGTCGTTGCCGGCAGAGCATCCCGAACGGGGAACCCCAAGTTCCCCGCGGAGCCGCGGTGTTCCTCTTCTGACCAAGGAGAACACCATGTCCCTGTACACGGCCTTGCCGTACAGCACCAGGGTGTGCGTCCTGCTGGGAGGAACCGGGCGACCGGTTTCATCTACGCAGCCCGCGCGCCCGCTTCCGGCCTTGCTGACCTCGCGCGTCGGGGTCGACCAGCCTGAACTGGCCCCGCCGTGCTCGGAGGGGTCAGTGAGCCCAGCGCCTGAGGCGAGGTCTCGTCGTCCGGTCCTCGGCCGACGGATCTGGCGCCTGCGTCGAGCCTGGCGCCGAGCCGCTACGGCGGCAATAGCGCAAGCCGCCCTCCCGGGCAGCGCCCACCTTCAGGCGCTGTCTGGCTGAGGCGAACAGAAAAGAGCTGCCCGGTCGGGCCGCTGGTCGAGTCTGCAGCGGCGCCACACCGCGTCGCTGCGGTCCGCGAGCCCTGCGCATGCTGCGCATCGCTCAATGAGCCCCGCCGCTCCCGCGGCGGGTTCACCCCAAGGGGAGTCCATGGCTCCCCTCGGGGGCACGTGGGCGCCCCACCACCAGGAGCAGCCGCATGTCGCTTGAGCACATGCCCGCCCGGTCGTTGCGCTCGGCCGTACGGACAGAAGAAGAACGAGCGTGGGTCGGTTTCTATCAGCGCGTCGGTCGTGACCCCGCCACCGCGGCGGAGGTCATGGCGCAGCTGGAATCCGACCCGGAGATGAAGCGCCTTCACCTGGGGCTGTACCTGCGTTGCAGGCAGGCCCTGAGAAGGCACAAGGAGCGACAGGCCCGCCACAAGCGGGTCGGCCAGCTTCTGCGAGCATGGTCCCGGGTGTTGCTCGTCGGGCCCCTCCTGGCCCTGCGAGCCTCCTTGGACGGCAGTCGCGACCTCCTGCTGGAGAGCCTGCCTCAGCCCAAGGCCGAGCCGGCCGCCGCGCAGGCGCGTCGCTTGGCTCGTCGCACGGAGTTCGCGGCCACACGCGCCGAGTTCGACCGCGACATTGCTCCGCCGAGTGTCGCCCCGGCAGCAGCAGAGCCGGAGTCCCCACGGCGGACGCTGCGGGCTTCGGCCTGAGCGTTTCGTCGCTGAGTCCCTTGCCGACCGCATGCCCATTCCCTGTGGATGAGCATCGGTCGGCACGAGCATCAGGACGCTGCGCGCTGCCCGCCTTTGCAGCGATCAAACTCCCGGTCGATGAGCCAATGCAGATAGCGTGTGTCGGCGGACGTGCCCCAGTAGTGGGCCTTGCACCGGGCCACGTAGGTACGCAAGTCGTCCGTCGTCCGGATCCCCACGGGCTCGATGCCTGTGACAACCGTGAACCGCTCGATTTCCCGGCGCGTGAGCCGGATGGCTGACCCCAGGCGCAGCATGATGGTTTCCCGTTGACCGAACTGACCCGGGATCTTGCCGAGTCGCGTCCTGAGGGTCACCAGCACAACCCGCGCGCCCATCGGAATATTTCCAGTCGCGGTGCAGTCGCTGTGACCTCACGCTGCAGCAACACCCGGGTTCGACCTTGGACCAGTTCGCGTCCACGGTGCCCGGCATTCCGTTGCTGCGGCCATCACCCAGTCTGTTCAAGCTCAGCGCTTCGGACGGCCTGGCTTTCACTCACCCACACATGCCCCGGGGCGCTGCCCCTCGGGGGTTGGTGCTCCCGGAGACATCGCCATGGCTCCAAGGAGTACACCATGACCTTCCACACCATGTCCCGTGCCGAGCTGATTCATCAACTGCTCGCCCCCTCCAGGTTCACCGGACCGATGGGATATCACCTGGCCGAAGACCACTCGGCGGCGCACTCCCTGACTGATGTACGCGACGAAGTGGCCCAACGGCTGGCCGTTGCGCGCGAGCTGTTGCTCCGTGATCTGAAAGCGCAGATGCACGCTGGGCCCGCCATGAGCTCCCCAGCCATCCTGAGGGACTGGTTGCGCCTTCGCTTCGCCGGCCTCGGACACGAGGTGTTCCTGGCGCTGTTCCTTGACGCCCACCACCACCTGATCGACACGGTGGAGCTGTTTCGCGGGACGCTGACGCAGACGTCGGTCTACCCCCGCGAGGTGGTCAAGGAGGCGTTGACGCGCAATGCAGCCGCGGTGGTGGTGTCGCACAACCACCCCAGCGGACACGCAGAGCCCAGTCGCGCGGATGAATACCTGACCCAGACGCTCAAGTCAGCGCTGGCGCTGGTGGACGTGCGACTGCTGGATCACTTCGTGGTTGGTGGTGACTCAATCGTGTCGTTTGCTGAGCGTGGGCTGGTGTGATGGGCTCGCATGCACCAGAGACAAAAGCCCAGCTCCCGCGACGTCCTGATCCGATCGGGTAACAGCGGACATGAAGGTTGTGAGGGCGGGGCATTACTTTCTCACCGAAGCCTGGGTGAGTCACGCCACTGCCACCGAGCCCCGCCTTGTCACTTCATATCGCCCTTGCGGACTTTGGCGCCGATGACCTGTGCAATACCCAGGCCGGCGTCCGGGTAGGCCGCCTACATGGCCTGGGACGGGGCCGCCTCAGCCTCGAGACCCCGCAGTTTGTCCCGCGTACGGCCGATCGCGCGGCGGTCCGGGACGGCCCATGAGGCCATGTGCCCCCGGCATCAAATTGGTGAGCTCCAAGGCCTCGATCTCACCGATCTGCGCCAGCCAGACCCGCTTCTCACTAGGTTGTCGGGTGTCCGCCGACCACATGCGCAGGGTGGCGAAGACAGCGGCGGCGCTGCCGGGGACCTTGATCGCCTCACCAACCTCGTCGAGTCGGTCGCCGCACAGAAGCTCCGGCCGCTACAGCTACTGAACAACCACCGTGACCAGCTCATCGGTGAAGAGGTACCGCCCTGGGAAGATGGAGCGGTCTGACAGGCCGGTGATGCCTGAAGATTCTGCTGGGTGTGACCTTGCCCCCAGAAACCGTCTCCCATGCTGAGTGATTCAATGCAAGCAAGGAGAACGGAAATGACGAAGTCGAAGGCGATGCCGCGGGCGCGGTACACGCTGGAGTTCAGGCAGGAGGCGGTGCGCCTGGTCGAGAGCGGCCAGAGCATCGCAGCGGCGGCCAGGATGCTGGGCGTGGTCGATCAGACCTTGTTCAACTGGGTCAAGGCGAGCCGGCAGGGCAAGCTCACGGGAGCCGACAGCAAGCCCGTGAGTGCCGAGCAGATGGAGATCGCGCGGCTGCGTGCCGAGCTGGCGCGGGTGACGATGGAGCGCGACATCCTGGGAAAAGCGACGGCGTACTTCGCGAAGGCAGCGAAGTGAGGTACGCCTTCATCCAGCGCCACCGGCGCGTGTGGCCGATCTCGGTGCAGTGCCGGGTGCTGCAGGTCAGCGTGGCCGGGTACCACGAGCACTTCGTGCGCCGCGCCAGCCAGGCACAGCGGCGCCACCTCAGCGACGACGCGCTGCTGGTGCACATCAAGGCGATCCACGCCCAGACGTGCGGTGGCTACGGCTGGCCGCGCACCTGGAAGGAACTGCTGGCCCGAGGCATCCGGGTGGGCAAGGACCGCGTGCAGAAGCTCATGCAACAGCACGGCATCCGCGCCAAGGGCAAGCGGCGATTCAAGGTCACGACCGACAGCCGGCATGACCTGCCCATTGCACCGAACCTGCTCAACCGCGAGTTCACCGTGGCCGAGCCCGACAAGGTGTGGGTGGGCGACATCACGTACATCGCCACTGACGAAGGCTGGCTATTCCTGGCCGTGGTGATCGACCTGTTCAGCCGCCAGGTGGTGGGCTGGGCGCTGAGGCAGGACATGACGCGCGAACTGGTCATCGACGCGCTGCGCATGGCCTGGTTCAAGCGCCATCCGAGCAAGGACGCCGGCCTGATCTTCCACAGCGACCGAGGCAGTCAGTACGCCAGCAAGGACTTCCGCGACGTGCTCACCGAGTACGGCATCGCTGGGCGGATTCAAGACTGAAGTGCAACACCTTACCGGGTTGGCAAGGTGTTGCACTTCAGTCTTGAATCCGCCCTGCCTCAATGAGCCGGCGCGGCAACTGCTGGGACAACGCCTGCAGCGAGAGCTTGTTCGGCTCGCTGAAAGTGGAGCGCCTGCACGGGCACCGCTTCAAGAGCCGGCGCCAGGCCAAGGACGAAGTCGTGGCCTGGATGCTCTGGTACAACCGGACCCGGCTGCACTCGACGTTGGCATACGTCAGCCCGATGCAGTTCGAAGAAAGCTGGTTCGCCGGTCACGCCCGGCAGGCCAGCGCGTAGTCCAGTTATGGGATACGGGATCCGAGGGCAAGGTCAGTGAGAGATAGGCTAGTGGCGCCAATCGCTGCAATCCGGTCGCCAAGTGCAAAGCATCGGAGAACCGCCATTTCTCACTGAGGCCCGCTGAATCCAACCCCTGATTGCCAACGCACCATCGGAAACCAATCACAGCTTCTTGCGGGACCCGCAGCTGACGAGGTCCCTCACATCGGTGACGCTCGCCAACGCCACAGGTCAGATCAACTCATCCAGTGCATCCGTCAGCGTCGGCCTCGGCCGTGGAAGCTGCTCTCGCACGGCGCTGCGGTCCGCGATGCCCAGCACTAGCCCCACCTGATCTTCGTCGGCCCCGCGGTCGTACATGCGTGCCATCAGGGTCAGCCGAGCCGACTGGGTGTTCAGCCCCTTGATGCCGGAGAGGCGGAACAACTTGCGGTAGACCTCAAGCAGTGCGCGACACACCTGCCGACTTTGGTCCGGTCCGCCATTCGGCGTGATCCGGTAGCGCGTTCCATCGGCCGACAGAAAAAGCGGGCTGGTCGCATCGAGTCCGCGGAAGGCTCCTTGCTCACTCACCCCGTAGCCCTTGGCAAGGCGCTCGGCCAGATACGCACCAAGGGTCTCGTCCAGACGCGTGCTCTGGAACAGCAGCGGTCGCGCTCGCCCGTTGATCGCAACCTCGGGCCGCAACTCTGAGGTCCGAGCGACGCTGCCATCCGGCTGCAGATAGTCCCGCACCTGCAGGCGTGCCACCTCCAACGGCCGCAGGCCGGTGGCGAACTGCAGGTAGTAGAGCGCCAGATCGTGATGCTGCCGGGAGGTACGCCCTCGGATCCGGGCGGCCCCCTGAGCCACCTCGGCGGGCGACAACACCCGGGCCGGGCGTCCACCAGCAGGCTCGCGAGGAACGAACCGATCCAGCGCCAGCAGGATGGCGTCACGATGCAGACGCAAACGGCGCACGAAGGCAGCCCCTTCCTCGCGCAAGCCGTCTACGCCGACGGCCTGCGTGAGCTCAACGGCCACCGTCTTGATCCGACGCTCGACCGCCGTACGCGACACGCCGTGTGCCTGAGCGACCGCCTCGTAGGTGCTGCCGTGCACGACCGAGCGCAGCATGTCGATGGACCGCCGGGCACTGGCCCGATTCCGCGAATTGGACAGAACTTCATCCATGGCGCTTGCTCCCTGAGTCGACTGCCGGGACCTGCCGACCAAGCCGTGACGAACGACGCATTCGCAAGGATCTCGACAGGCAGCTGCTGCAATGCGCTCTGTGGCCGGACCAAACTCGAAGACGTCGTCGTCCCGCATTGATAGCGCGGGCCCGACAGGCCGAACATCCACCCAAAGGGGGAGACACCGAATGCCGTGCCGGTGGTAGCCGCTTCGGACAGCCTTCGACACATGGCAGCGCCTGTCGCCTACGTTGCAGCCGGTTCATTGCGGCACTCCCTGGACGTCTATCCACTGCCGGACATCCTCGACACGCCAGACGGTGACCCGATCGGAGAGCTTGACCGGCTCCGGGAAGGTGCCCGCATGGACGCGTCGCCACAGGGTGGACTTGGAGATGGGCACCAGCCCCAGGACCTGCGGCTGGCGCAGGAATCCGGTGGGCGGGAGCATCGTCGAGTGAGGCACCGGCGCGGGTACCGATGGGGACGGAGAAGAAGGAGCGGTGGGCATGATCGAACCTCCGGTCGGCGCTTGCCAACATCGGGCTTGACCTGCTCTGTCTCGGTGGCGTCTGGTCACGAGGGACGCACACCGACGAGGGACACGGCAGCCACGTCATGCGGGGTGGTCCCGGACTGGCCGCACGACGAGAAACGCAGAGTGGGGCCGAAGGCCCTCCATGGCGTCAGCCAGCGTTGAGCCACTGGCAGCGAAACAGGCACGCAGGCTTTCGGGGCAGGTGACGACTGCGACGCCGACGGACCGGGCACCGATGAGACTCGATGACCCCGTGACCGGCGGAGGGAACACGCTCGCCGCAGCCTAGGGCGGTATCGGGCTGGACCAGCTCACCGCCTCGACTTCCCCATCGCAAGCGTCCTCGGCCTGCGGCGCTTGAGACAGGCCAACCACTTCATCCAGCCTCTCGATGACCTGAGGGCGATCATCCCCATCGCTGACCAGCCCGACGGCCAGATCAACTTCGCCGGCCTCGGTGGGCGCAGGTGGCTCGTGCCCCGCCAAGGTCTCTGCGCCCGAACCTGCTGCAGCCACACCGGCTCCCACGGGTGGAGTGCGAGCCAGGAGATTCATCCGGCGCCGAAGCCCCGTCGCGTAGCTGCGCGCGCCATTGGCAACGTTGCGCACCTGGCGCTTGATCGAGGCGCGCTGCAGGTCCAGTTGCTGGGACGACAGCACCTCGTGGATCTCCAGGGTCTGCAGCAGCGGCATGAGCTGGTCGAGCTTGCCCAGCACCTCCAGGTAGCGCCGACTCAGTGACGACAGCACATGCACTTCGAGGTCAAGCGGCAGCGCATCGTAGGTGGCCGAACTGGTGATGCCGTGGGCCTTGAACAGCGCCTCGGCCTCGTCGATCGACTGGTTGAGCCGCTCGGCCACCTGATCGATCTGGCTGCGGACGGCGCTTTCGATTTTGGCGATGTCGTCGTGGTCAAGACGGGTGCGCGCGATCACCGAGATGAAGTGCGTGTTGAGCTGCAGTGTGTTGAACATGCGCACGAACAGGCGCTTGCCTTCCGCGCTGGTGAAGCGCACCGGCATCTTCACGCTCGCCGCCTCAATGCGCCGGAAGTCCGCCTTGGTCTGGCGGGCCAGGATGCGGGCATTGACGCCGCCGTCATCGACCTTGACGATCTGCACATCCGACATGCGGGGCTCCTCAGGTGATCTCGACCGCCCTCATGTTCCGGGACCTTGCGGACACTCTCCACCGGAAATCACCGCAACATTCCGGCGCTTTCGGGATCGGCACGAGCCAGCAGGACCGCCGGTGTTGACCCCGCAAGCCCCCTGCCCTACCGTTGGCTCCAGGCAGTAGCTGGCCCTGCACGTCCCAGGCAAGCCCGAGAGATCACCGCCCGAATGGGCGCCCGTCCGGACCACCGATGGGTGAGCCACGCGGGCCACATCGGCGCCTTCGGCCACCTCGGCCCGATTGGCAGCCCCCCCTGGATTCACGCAATCCGCGAAGAGGGAGCACCGGGTTCAGAGACAGGCTTTCGAGGCCAGGGGGACGCCGCACACACCGTCCCCTGCCCTGTGAAGCCTGTTCCCACCGGTCGCTGGCACACCGTGTGTCACCGCCGCTTGGCTCCGCGCCACGCGGCGATCGACCCGCCAGCCTCGTCACGCCAACTCGGCAGCCGGCCCCACACAGCCGGCCATCAACACCACCCACGGGGGCACGTCGTCCCCAGCGGGTCACGTCCGGCCTCCGTCACAACCTGGAGGCCTGCATGCCCTTCTGCACCGAACCCGCCCTGTTCGACCTCGCCGAGCAGGACCCTTGCCCAGCGGCAGCGCACGACGAGTGGAGCGAGGAGGACATCGTCCTGCTCCACTGGCGTCTGCTGCAGGAACTCGACCGCCTGAGCGACCCGGACACGCCGCTCGAAGAGAAGTTCGACACCCTGCGCTGGGTGTTCACCGAACGCCACAAGGAGAGCCGCCCGTTTTCCTTCGTGAGCTGTCTGCGGGTGGTCGGCTGCAGCCCGCTGTCGCCGATCCCCTACTGCGGCTTCGTCGACGCCGAAGCCGTGCGTGACCACATCCGCGCCGGCCTGCGCGCCTGGCTCATGGCGACCCTGGCGCGCTATCCCACCTGGGTGCGCGAGGCCGTGGCCCGGCAACCCGACTGGGTCGACGCCCAGCTCCAGCGCAACCCGCAGTGGCTCAACGAGCAGGTGCTGCGCGTACGCCAGCAAGGCGATCTGTTTGCCTGAGCCGCCGACGACCCACCGCCGCCCAACCAACACACGGACTCCACACCATGCACACCCGCATCCGATCCCGCCGCCCGCTGCTGCACCTGCGGCAGGTGGACGCCAACGACGACCTTGGTCACCTGGTCCTGGCCCACGAAGCCCTGACCGGCCACAGCGGCCGGCTGTTCGTGATCATCGGTGCCGACCGCCTCCCCTACCAGGTCCACAGCCTGCCCGGCGGAGGTCAGCTCGGCCTGCGCGTCGACCGGCTCGATCCGAACGGCCGGACCGTGCACTCGCAGTGCCTGACGCGAGCGGCCCTCTCGTCGCACGCCCTGGTCGCGGCCCAGGCCGCTGGCCAGCTTTTCACACCGTTGCTGCGCTGCTGCAGTTGACGGTCTTCTCTGCCCGGCGGGCCACGACCCGCACGGGCCGTGGGCTGCCCCTTTCTCCAACCAAGGAGCCCCTCATGAAGATCCAGTTCCGTATCAACGCGGCCGGAGCGCTGCGCAACCAGCGCTTTGCCTTCACCAGCCGCTATGCCCTGATCAGCGAGCTGCTGCAGAACGCCCGCCGCGCGGGCGCCACGCACATCGAGATCCGCCACGACATCGGCAGCGCCGCGCTCAGCGTCGCAGACGATGGCGTCGGCATCCAGGACTTCCAGGCCCTGCTGACCTTGCACGAATCGGGCTGGGATGCCCAGACCCAACAGGAGGAGTCGCCCTTCGGGGTCGGGTTCTCCAAGTGCCTCTACGCGTCCACCCGCTGCGTGGTGCGATCGAACGGCCGGCGCATCGACTTCCTGACCGCTTCCGCCCTGACGCTGGAGCCGATCGAGGTCGAACCGGACCCAGCATCTCGGCGCCGCCCCGGCTGCCAGGTCGAGCTGCACGGGGTCGATCTGGCCGAGTTGGAGACGCGCATCGAAGCCCTCTGCGAGGGCTTCCCGATCGCGGTCAGCTACAACGGCCAGCCGATGGCCCGCCGTTTTGCCGTCGATCACCTGCCCATGACCGAGACCCCCACCGGCTGGATCCATCTCGCCGGCCGGGATGATGGTCACTTCGCCCGGGACACTGTGGCCTTTCTGCAGGGCTTCTGCGTGCTGCGCCCGGCCTGGTTCACCCCGGAGCGGGTCAACGTCGTGCACCTGGATCCACGCCAGTTCATGGCGCGGCTGCCAGACCGCGACAGGCTGGTCGACGAGGAGGAACAGCGCCCACGCATCCAGGCCGCGCTGAAAGCCCTGTGGCGCGAGACGCTGCTGAAGGCCAAGGCGCGCCTGGACCCGGCATCCTTCGTGGCAACCTACTTTCAGGTCATGCGCCACTGGGGCCACCGCGAATTGCTCAACGACCTCGACGTGCTGCCTGCGGAGATCTGCTTCACGATCTGCGACTACCCGGTGCAGACCGTGACTGCGTCCTGCGATTGGCTGCGGCACTTGGAGCAGGCGCCCACCCGGGCGTCCATCGAGAACGGCAGCTGCGTCCTGATGCAGCTGGACAGCCTGTCGGCCGACAACGCCGGTCGCTGGATGCTGGCACGCCAACGGGGCCATCTGCTGGTCGAGGCGTTCTGGCTGGACGCCGGTCACTGGGTCCACCCCCTTGTGCGAGACCTGGACGTCCCCGAGCTCCAGATCGAGGCGGTGGGGGAACAGCAGCGGACGGTCCTCCAGGGCCTCTGGCTCTGGCCCACGGTCGTGTTGTGCGAGGCAGTGCACATCCGCATTGGCGCGGAGACTGCCGAGGTGTTCGATGCAGGGGTCGGGCACGCCAGCACGCTCTACATCCCCAGCGGTGAGCACCTGGGGCAGTCCCTCCGGCAGCTGTCAACCTACGCCGATGAGAACGGCCAGTCTCTCGACCACGAACTGGGCGAAGACCTGCAGGCCCTGGCCGTGCTGCTGCGCCGCCTGCGCGCCGTGGACCCGCTGCAGACCCTGGAGTCGCTGCTGGGAGAGCTCCAACTGGGCCGCTATCCGCTGCTGCATGGCCTGACTTTCCAGGTCACCGTCGGCGTCGGGACGGCCCCCGGCTGCTCACTCGAACTGCTGGATGCGCGGACAGCCGGCAGCAGCGCCCGATCTGGAGAACGACATGTTCGACACTGAGAGCACGGCCCGCGTCGATGCCGTCCGGTTGCGCGCCCATGGCCGCTGGAGCGAGATCCTGCCCAGCCTGGGCGTCGATCCGCGCTGGATCTCGCGGCGGAACCAGCCCTGTCCCCTCTGCGGTGGCACGGACCGCTACCAGTTCACCGACAAGTTCGGCGAAGGCAACTACCACTGCCGCCAGTGTGGCCCGGGTGGCGGCTTCAAGCTGCTGCAGGCCACCACTGGCCTGGGGTTCGGGCAAGCGCTGCGAGAGGTCGAGCGCTGCCTCGGCCTGTTGCCGCCAGCGAGGATCTCTGCGGGCTCCGGCGAACCGCCTTCCTCGGCCTCCATGAAGAAGCTGGTATCGCGCATCTGGGAGGAGGCCCAGCCGATCTCGCCGGGTGATCCGGTGGATCGCTACCTGAGCGGTCGTGGTCTGGCCCTGCCGACCTACCCGCAGGTGCTGCGCTTCCACCCGGCCCTGAGCTACTACGCAAAAGACGCCGAGGGCAAGTCGCGCAAGCTGGCCGAGTACCCGGCCATGCTGGCCTGCATCCAGGGGCCGGACGGTCAGGCCGTGACGCTGCACCGCACCTACCTCGACGGGTCGGCCAAGCTGTCGGCCTCGGACGCCAAGAAGGTGCTCTCCGGCGGGATCCATGGCGCGGCGGTGCGGCTGTTCGAGCCGGCCGACGAGCTGGCGATCAGCGAGGGCATCGAGACGGCGCTGGCGCTGCACCTGGCCACCGGCAAGCCGGTGTGGGCCGGGATCAGCGCCGGCAACCTCGACAAGCTCTGGTTGCCCGACTCGGTCAGGCGCGTCTGCGTCTATGCCGACAACGATGCCGGCGGCGACTTCGCGGGCCAGTACTTCGCCTACGCGCTGGCACGTCGCCTGCGCCGCGAGGCCACTGCCCTGGGACCCCGTGTCGTGAAGGTGTTCGTGCCTCGCCTTGACGGGGCCGACTGGGCCGATGTCTGGCGACACCGATCCAGGCCCGGCTGATCGCCCCATTGAACCGATCTTGAACCGATCTCCCCCCTGGTCGCTGTCAGACCAGGCGCCCCAGGCGCAAAGACAGCCCTGAAGTGAGCGAGCCACAGTGGCTCTCCATCGGACCGGCCCGCCGGTCCCCATTCCACCCCGGCGGGGCGATCCCCGCTTCGGGGAAGGTCGCCCCGCCATGTCCCCTCAAACCGGAGAAAGACATGAAGAACGGACGCAGTCTCGTCAGCCTGGCCCAGGAACTGGAGCGCCAGCTGGCCGCCAAGAAGGACCTGATCGTTCCCTCACAGCGCCTGCAGCACAGCACGCTCGCGAATGGCGACACCCACCTGGTGGTCGCCGAGGACCAGGGCCAGGTGCACTACGGCGTATCGACGCTGGCACGCCGGCAACTGGCCGAGAAGCTGAAGATCCCTTTCGCCTACTTCGAGCGCATGCGCGAGGAGCAGCCTGACCTGCTGGACCGCAACGTCAATACCTGGCTGCAGAGCCAGGAAGAACGGCGCATGCTGCGCACCCTCGATGGATCGGTGCGAGCCGTCCTGTCCGACCGCTACCGCCGGCTGGACAACTTCGAGCTCGCCGAGAGCGTGCTGCCCATCCTGCAGCAGGTGCCCGAGCTCAGGTTCGAATCGATGGAGTTGACCGAGACACGCATGTACCTGAAGTGCGTCACGCCGCGGCTGAGCTACGAGATGGCGCCAGGCGACATCGTGCAGGCGGGCGTGGTCATCTCGAACTCCGAGGTCGGCCTGGGCATGCTGTCGATCCAGCCGCTGCTCTACCGCCTGGTGTGCCGCAATGGCCTGATCGCCGCCGACCGGGCGCTGCGCAAGACCCATGTGGGCCGAGCGGTTGGCCCGGATGAGGAACCTGGCCAGGTCTTCCAGGACGACACCCTGCGCGCCGACGACCGGGCCTTCTTCCTGAAGGTGCGCGACGTGCTGCAGGCGACGGTCTCGGAAGGCACCTTCCAGCAGGTAGCGCACAAGCTGCGTCACACCCGCGGCATTCTGATCGCCGGGAACCCGGTGCGCAGCATCGAGGTGCTGAGGCAACGCCACAGCTTGAACGAGAACGTGC
>Ga0073899_10000110_pt1 | contig 72010 bp, 68 predicted proteins | sample KloWWTmetaKNB5Ph_FD_88975 | JGI IMG/M metagenome (GOLD analysis project Ga0073899, IMG submission 88975) | Active sludge microbial communities from Klosterneuburg, Austria, studying microevolution and ecology of nitrifiers - Klosterneuburg... | ecosystem: Engineered > WWTP > Aerobic digester >... | reverse complement strand
TGCTCATGCTCACGCAGCATCACTACGATCTGCGCTTCCGTCCATTTGCTCTTTCTCATTGTCCCAAAGTTCAGGTGTGTTGTGGGTTTCTACTATCCCATGCACCTGATCCTGGGGGAGCTTACATATCCTCCGCACAAGTCGCCCCGCGCGAACTCAGGCGCGGGAAGACTTGCGCGATTTGGGGGCAATCTCGATGTGATCGATATGGCTGCGGCAGGACTTCCAACCGGAGCAGACATCGCCCTTAGTTCATCGTTCGACCTTACCCCCTGCACAATCCCACTTCAGCATGCTCCCCACCCGTTCCAACCATGGGACACGTGGTGATGAGCTGGGAATGACCACGGGGTGACACGGCGGTGGCTCGGGGGTGGTGGCTGGTCGCGTATCGTGAGCGCAGGGCCGGTTCTCACCCGGTCGGCCAGGTTCCTTCGGGGCACCGGTCCGCAGCGCTCAGCGTTGGATCACACGGTCACGCAGCGCGAGCCGAGCTTCCGCGCCCCCCATGACGGAGCCGATGCTCAAGGAGGCGCACGCTTCGGTCCCACCGGCTCCGGGTCGCACGCCCCGCACGCGAGGCCGGGGTTGGTGCTGCGGCGAAGGGCGCGTGCGGCCGCGCGTTCCGCCGCATATCGCGGTGCGCTTGCAGGCGCCCGCGTGGGCCAGCCGAAATACGCTTCGTCCGGGGTGAGGCCGTTCAAGGCATCCAACGGCCGCACGGCATTCTCTTCCTGGAAGGCGGCGTCCACACGGCGGCGCAGGGCCGCCCCATCGGTCGGCGGGTCGGCGTGCAGGAAGCCGTACTTCAACCGCTTGTTCACGGCCTCCACCATGGAGTTGGACCAGGGGGTGTCGCGCAGGGCCACCCGGTGGCGCCATGCAGGGAGCAGGCCCTCTACGTGCCGACGCATCGCCCGGCCGGTGTTCTCCGGCCCACCATCGGTCATCAGCTCCAGTCGCTGGCCATCCCGGTGGACGACCTTGGCCCAAGCCTGCTGCAGCAGGGCCACGGCATGGGCGGCGCGCGGCTGCTCGTGCACGGCCCAGGCCAGCTTGCGCCGGCTGTAGTTGTCCATCAGCACGTGGATGGACCAGCGCTGGCCGTCGGTGGTACGGAACGGGGTGACATCCATGTGCCACAGTGCATCGGGCCGGTCGGCGCGCAGCCCTGGAGGATGGCGCCGCTTCCGGGGCACGCGACGGGCGGGGAGGCCCAGGGCCCTGCGGTAGCGGTACCAGGTGGATCGGCCGGCGTGCACCAACCCTTCGCGCGCGGCCCAGCGGGCCAGGGAGCTTACCGGCCAGTGCGCTTTGCCGGGGTCCAGCAGCACCGCGCGCAGGGTATCGCATTCCGTCGGCAGGAGCTGCGCCGGATGGCGCCGCCGGCATCGGTCCAGCGGGGATGGCCCGCACGCCGGTCGGGCGCGGGCGCACCAACTGCGGTAGGTGCGCAGCGGCAGCCCCAGGAAGCGGAGCACCCGGCGCAAGGGTAGGCGCTCGGTGCCGCGCCGAATGGCGTCCAACAAGGCGGACCGCCGGGCAGCCCGTAGGCCCTCCCAGGGGGCATCCATGCACCCGCGGACCAGCAGGTACAGCCGGGCATAGGCCATGCAGAGGCGTCGGAGGTGCGCATGGCGCGCGTGGTCACAAGAACTCTCTCATGAAGACACCGGGCGTCAGGATCCGGGTCTTCTTGAAGCGCTCCAGCACCAGCAGATCCTTGTCGCCTGAGATGAGCAAGTCCGCCTTGGCAGCTGCAGCGATCGCCAGGAGATAGTCGTCCTTGGGGTCTCGGGAGATCGCTTTGATGGATGGATCCCGATCCAGGATGAGCGCTGTATCGCGCAGGAGCATCATGGCCTCCACGGCGCGCTCCAGTGTGAAGTACTTCCGCAAGTGCGGCCGGGCAATGACATCCTCCAACTCCTCCAGATAGCTCGGCGACATCACCAGCACGAACCGCTCGCTGCTCAACGCAGGATCGATGCCCGCCAGCTTCCTACCGATCAGCCAGCTGACCAGTACGTTGACATCAACGACGAGCTTTAGCGGCCTTGCTCTTCTCATATCGCTCAGCCCTGACCTCCTCAACAACAGCGGTGATCTCCTTCTCACTGAGCTTCACCCGACCCCAGAGCGCGTGCAAGCGGCTGATGTTCTCTGCCAGCTGCTCTTTGCGCAGCGCTTGCGCGACCTTCCGCTTGTCCTTGGCGGATAGCTGCTCCACCAGGCCGATGACCTGATCGACCGAAACGGAGAGGGTGGGCTTGTTGGTGAACGACATGGTACTTGCGGGACCACTCCAAAGATACGGCGCTGCACCTCCGTGCGGCGCTGGCGTAAGGTACCCGGTAGTTCGGCCACGCGATCGTTGAGGCGCCTTGTCCGGACGCTTTTCTCGACTCCGGCGCAAGGCCGGATCGACAGCGGCGTTGGACGGTCAGCCAGGCATCCATGTTCCGATCCGCACGGTTGCGGGAACCTGGACAGCCCCCCGGACAACACAAAGCCCTCCAGCTTTCGCTGGAGGGCTTGCTGTTCCTGGTGGAGCCTCCTGTCAGATTTGAACTGACGACCTGCTCATTACGAATGAGCTGCTCTACCGCTGAGCTAAGGAGGCCGGTCCCCGCCGACCGTTCCGTCGGCGGGGCTGCAAATGTAGGCGTTACCGCTTCACGACGGGCACGGCCGTACGTCCGGGCAGCTGAACGTGGTAGACACCGGGGGCCAGGCCGTAGAGGTCGATGGCGTGGCGGCCGGTGGCCAGGCGTTCCTGCCGCAGCACCCGGCCCGACGCATCGCGCAGGGTGAGCAGCTCGCCCACCGCGTCGCTCTCCACCACCACCTGCTCATCCGCCGGCACGGGGAAGAGCGCCAGCCCGCTCTGCGTCCGCTCGGGCACGGCCGTCCCCGCGCGCACGTCCAGCGCCAGGCGTCCGGGGCTCACCCCCACGGCGGTGCTGCTGAGCTCGGTGCCGTCCGGGGTCAGCACGTGCAGCATGCCGCTGGTGAGGAAGTCGGTGGTGGTGGCGTAGAGCACCCCGTTGAGGGCGTCGTGCAGCAGGCTGTACGGGAAGAGCGGGCTGGCCAGTGTGTCCAGCACGCCACCGGTGCCCGTGTCGAAGCGCGCCATGCGGCCCACGGCGTACTCGCTGAAGACCACCTTGTCCGCCACCAGCTCGCTGGCGCCGCAGCCGCTGTTGAGCGCCACGTTGGCGGTGTAGCTGAAGGCGCCATCGGTGGCCACCCTGCTGATGGCGCTGCCGCTGAAGTCCTTGTTGCAGAACACATAGAGGTCCTGCCCGGCCACCATGATCCGCTCGGGGTTGCGGCCGTCCGGGCCCAGGTCCACCTGTTGCTCATAGCTCTGGGCGATGAGGTCCACGATGCCCAGGTAGCCCACCAGGTTGCCCCAGTCGAAGGCGTTGCCCACGGCCAGATAGGCCTTGTCGCCCACCACCTGCACGTCCTCGGCGCTGTGCAGCAGGCCATCGGCGGGGGTAAGGGTATAGAGCAGATCGAGGGTGGCCGCGTCGCGGGCCTCGAAGTAGTGCGGCAGCCCGCCGAGCTCGCCGCGGGTGAGCAGCACCTGCCCGTTCCACAGCGCCACCTTGCGGATGCCGGGCACGGTGGCCTGGTCCAGCAGCGCGTAGCTGTCAGCATCGTACTTCAGCAGCTGGCCGTCGGCCGCCACGTACACCGCGCCGTCGGCCACGTCCACATCGCTGGCGAAGCGCTGCCCGGCGATGGTGGCCACCGTCTGGTAGGTGCCTGCGGCCGGGTCGTAGCTGCCCAGGGAGACGGGCACCTCCTGCGTTTGCGTGTTCATATTGTAGTAGCCCTCGTTGAGCACGAACACCTGGTGCACGAACGACTGGGCGGTGGCCAGGGCCACCAGGCCGCTGAACGCGGCGGAGCAAAGGGAACGGTACATGGACGGGAGGGTTTTGGTGCCGCGTTCACCGCGCGGCGGTTTCGTGAAACCCGTCGGTCCGCGGGGGAGCCTGTACCGCACGCTCCCGCCCCGGTCCGGGGGCCGATCGACAGTGCAGGCCGGCAGGTCTTCTGGCTCACCCCCCTACCCCGGGCGCCTTCCCATTCCGCCGGAGCGGAACAGTGGCGTCGGCCCGGGGCCTCGGTGGTTCACAGCTGCGGGAACAGCCCCCGGTTCACACGGGATTCCCTCTTGCTCCTTCGGGCGCGGTACCTCGCGGTGCCACACCTTCCGGGCTGTGTCCGATGCCTTGCGGCACCGGCGCACCGGCATGCGGGGGCGAAGGTAGGCGCAGCGCCCGAACGGTATCTTGGCCGCGATGAGCGCCCCCTACGAGCTGCGCCCGCTGGACCTGTCCGACGCGGGCCTGGCGCCGGTGACGGACCTCTTGCGCACCGTGTTCCCCGAGGCCGGGCACTTCACCCCGGAGGTGCTGCGCTGGCAGTACGTGCACAACCCCGATGGCGCCGCCGTGGGCTTCAACGCCTGGGCGGGCGGCACGCTGGCGGCGCACTACGTCACCATCCCCCTGCGGGCGGTGGTGCACGGCGTGGAGGAGCCGGGGCTCTTATCGCTGAACACGGCCACGCATCCGCAGCACCAGGGCAAGGGGTTGTTCACCCGGCTGGCCGAGGCCACCTACGCGGCCGGTGCGGCGCAGGGCCGCGGCTTCGTGGTGGGCGTGGCCAACGCGAACAGCACGCCCGGCTTCACGCGCAAGCTGGGCTTCCAGCTGGTGGCGCCGCTGGACGCCCGCATCGGGGCCGGTCCGCTGCCCTGGCGCGCCGACGCGCCCGCACCGCGCTTCGCACCGGTGCACGACGCCCGCAAGCTGGCCTGGCGGCTGGCGCATCCGGCCTACCGCTACGGACGGGCCGTCCAGCGCGACCACACCGTGCTGTTGAGCGCCCGCCGCATGAAGGGCTTCCGCTTCGTGCTGGGCGTGGAACCGGGCTCCCCGGAGGCCGGTGGGCTTCCCCGGGTGGCCCCACCCCTGCTGAAGGCCTTCATCGGGCTCGACCCCGCGATGCGCTGGTCGGGATCGACCTATTGGAACGTGCCCATGAAGTTCAGGCCCGCCCCGCTCAACCTCATCTTCAAGGACCTCAGCGGGCGCGGCCGTCAGCTGGAGGCCGGCGCGGTGCGCTTCCACGCCACGGACTTCGACGTGCTTTAGAAGCGCACGTTGAAGCCCAGTTCGAATTGGATGCCCCCGGTGGTGAGCTTGGCCTCGTACCCGAAGGCATCGAAGTCGACCTCCTGGCCGTTGGCCTCGAAGCTGCGCAGCGGCAGCCAGTGGCGCACGTACTTGAGGTCGAAGTACATGCCGAAGACCTTCTTGGCATAGAAGCCCAGGCCCGTGCCGAAGGCGAAGTGCGGTCCGGCGTAGCGCGCCACGCCCACCTGCGCGAACTGGTAGCGGTCCTCGATGCGCAGCATGCTGTAGCCGCCCTGCATGAAGAGCCGGAGATTGAAGTAGTCCGTGTTGACGGGATAGAAGCGGGGCTCGATGCCGATGACCCCGGTGCGGTTGCTGCGGGTGCCTGCGGTGTCCACATAGCCACCGAACTCGCCGTAGACGCCGATGCTGAGCGGCTTCACCACCCCCACGTGCACCTTCAGTGGGAATCCAAAGGAGAGGGCGCCATCCCGGTCGCTGTTGGAGTACAGCGGCGTGGTCTCCTGGTATCTGGTGGCATGGATGCCGAGGTTCGCACCGGCGCTGAGGTGGACGGCGCCAGGCTGGTTGCACTGGGCGTGGACGGCGGTCGGCAGCAAGCCCAGGGCCGCCACTGTTGCGGAGAAGATGTGTCTGCGCATGATGCGAAGATGTGGCGCTCGGGGGTCGGTGCGCGCAGGCTGGGTGCGCGCTCGGCGAACAGCGGGCCGTGGATGAACGAACCGGTGGGAGCCCAAGGGTGTTCTTCGATCGTTGCGTTCCGGCGACGGACGCCCCTACCTTTGCCCCCTTGCCGATCCAAGCTTCGTCCCCGATGAGCCCCAAGCCCGAGCGTGCGCAGACCGAACAGGAGATGTCAGAGACCTCGGAGCCGACGGCCCAGGGGGCACCGGCACCCGCCGGACAGCGATTCGACTTCTGCCCGCACAAGGACCTGAACCTGCCCACCTCCTATGACGAGGTGGTGAAGCGGTTCAACCGCCTGCAGGGCGATCGCGCCTGGGAGGTGATGAACTGAGGTCGCCCCTAATCAAATTCCGCGCCCCGCCACATGGCGGGGCGCATTGTTTTTCCGCCGGTCGCGGCCTTACCTTCCATGCGTTCTTTCCCGTCCGACCAAAACCCTTTTCGCCATGACCGTCTTCGATGCCAAACACATCAAGAACATCGCCCTCCTGGGCAGCCACGGATCCGGCAAGACGACCCTTGCCGAGACCATGCTGTTCGAGGCGGGCCTGATCACACGCCGGGGCCGCGTGGAGGACCGCAACACGGTGAGCGACCACACGGACCTGGAGCACGAGCGCGGCAGCTCGGTCTTCGCCACCTGCCTGCACACCGAATGGCGCGACTACAAGATCAACATCATCGACACGCCGGGGTTGGACGACCTGGTGGGCGAGACGATCCCCGCACTGCGGGTGGCCGACACCTGCGTGCTGCTGCTCAATGGCCACCACGGTGTGGAGGTGGGCACCGACCTGGTGTGGGAGCAGATGCAGCGCTACGACCGTCCGGTGATCATCGCGGTGAACCAACTGGACCATCCGAACGCCGACTTCGACGGCACGGTGGCGCAGGCGCGGGAGCATTTTGGGCCGGCGGTGACGGTGATGCAGTATCCCGTGGAGCAGGGCGAGGGCTTCCACCGCATCATCGACCTGCTGAAGATGACGATGTACGTGTTCAAGGACGCCGGGGGCAAGCCCGAGAAGCAGCCCATCCCCGACAGCGAGAAGGCGCGCGCCGAGGCGCTGCACAAGGAGCTGGTGGAGAAGGCCGCCGAGAACGACGAGACGCTGATGGAGCACTACTTCGAGAAGGGCGAGCTCGATGAGGACGAGATGCGGCTCGGCCTGAAGCAGGGCATGATGAAGCGCACCTGCTACCCGGTGTTCTGCCTCAGCGCGCTGCGCAACATGGGCAGCGGGCGGATGATGACCTTCATCGACAACGTGGCGCCGAGCGCCGTGGAGATGCCACCGGCGCCCCTGGTCGGCGAGGGCGGCCTCCCCTGCCGCGCCGACGGCCCTCCGGTGCTCTTCACCTTCAAGAGCGTGCTGGAGCCGCGCACCGGATGGATCACCTTCTTCAAGGTGATGAGCGGCGAGGTGAAGGCCGGCACCGAACTGGTGAACGACAACACGGGCGCCACCGAGCGCGTCGGCCAGCTCTTCATCGTGGACGGCAGGGAGCGCAAACCGGTGGACGGTCTGGCGGCGGGCGACATCGGGGCCACCCTGAAGCTGAAGGACACCGGCACCGCGCACACGCTCCACGCCCCCGGCCAGGCCGTGAAGCTGGCCCCCATCGCCTTCCCCGAGCCACGCCTGCGCGTCACCGTGAAGGCCCGCGATGCCAAGCTCGAGGAGAAGCTGCACGCCGCGCTGCTGGAGATCCACCGGGAAGACCCGACCGTGGAGCTGCACTACCTGCGTGAAAGCGCCCAGCAGGTGCTGGGCGTACAGGGTGAGCTGCACCTCAACCTGGTGAAGTGGAAGCTCGAGCATCAATACAAGGTGGAGCCCGAGTTCGGTTCGCCCAAAGTGCCCTACCGGGAGACCATCCGAAGCGAGGCCGAGGCCATGTACCGCCACAAGAAGCAGACCGGCGGGGCGGGCCAGTTCGCCGAGGTGCACCTGCGCATCGGGCCCTGGCACGAGGGCATGCCCGAGCCCGCCGGCGTCAGCGTGCGGCACAAGGAAGTGCATCAGCTGCCGACGGGTGGCCACCTGGTCTTCTACAACTGCATCGTGGGCGGGGTCATCGACACCAAGTTCCTGCCCAGCATCCTGAAGGGCGTGATGGAGAAGATGGAGAAGGGGCCGCTGACGGGCAGCCCCGCGCGGGACATCCGCGTGCTGGTGACGGACGGCAAGATGCACCCGGTGGACAGCAACGACATCAGCTTCAAGATCGCCGGTCTGCAGGCCTTCCGGGAGGCGTTCACCAAGGCCGACCCGCTGCTCATGGAGCCGGTGCACGAACTGGAGGTGCGCATGCCCGAGGAGCTCATGGGCGAGGTGATGACCGACCTGCAGGGGCGCCGCTCGATGATCATGGGCGTGGAGGGTCAGGGCCGTTTCCAGGTGGTGAAGGCCCTGGTGCCGCTGGCCGAGCTGGACCGGTACAGCACCACCCTGCGCAGCCTGACCCAAGGGCGGGGCACGCACACCGAGCGCTTCCACGCCTACCAGCCCGTGCCGCACGACGTGCAGGCCCGGCTGATCGGTGCGCATCGCGACGAGGCTGTCGAAGCCTGAACCGCTCGTCCCATCCCTGTCGACACCCGGGTCCCAGGCCCGGGTGTCGTGCTTTCCGCCAGGGATCGGCGGCGGTGAGCGCTAGCCTTACTAGCATTGCAGCCATGGAAGAAGTGGATGTGATCGTGATCGGTGCCGGACCAAGCGGCTGTGTGGCCGCCGCGCACCTGGCCCGGCAGGGCCGACGTGTGATGATCCTGGAGAAGCAGGTGTTCCCCCGCTTCGTGATCGGCGAGAGCCTGTTGCCGCGCAGCATGGAGCACTGGGAGGAGACCGGCCTGCTGCCCGCCTTGACGGAGCAGGGCTACGCACCCAAACTGGGTGCGCGCTTCATCCGTGGCGAGCACGAAGGCATCGACCTGCAGTTCGACGACAACTTCACCACCGGCTGGACCCGCACCTGGCAGGCCCCGCGCGCCCATTTCGACAAGGTGGCCGCCGATGCCACGGCCGCGCAGGGTGTGGACATCCGGTACGGCATCAGCGCCGAGGACGTGGACCTCTCCCGGGAGGACCGTGTGCGGGTGACGGCGCGCGACGGGAGCGGGGCGTTGGAGGTGGAAGGCCGTTTCCTGATCGACAGCAGTGGCTATGGCGGCACCCTGGTGAAGCTGCTGGGACTTCGCGACGATCGAAGCCCGAACCCCCGCATGGCCGTGTACACGCACGTGCGCGAACGCGATCGCGACGCGTGGCCCGAACCGATGCAGATCACCTTCGAGGTGATGGCGGTGGACCTGTGGTTCTGGGTGATCCCCTTCAGCGATGGCACCACCTCGCTGGGTTTCGTGGGCGATCCTCGGCATTTCGACCCCTTCACACCGGAACGGCCCCGGACCGAGGCCTGGAGGGCCATGGTGGACCGGTCGGTCCGCTTTCGGGAGCGCTTCGTGGACCAGACCCCGCTGTGGGACCCCCATGTGCTGCACGACTACACCCACTACAACGAGAAACTGTACGGCCGCAACTACGTGCTCACCGGCAACTGCGCCGGCTTCCTCGACCCGGTGTTCAGCAGCGGGGTGATGCTCGCCACGGAGAGCGGGCTGCTGGCCGCCAAGCTCACCGAGCGCGTGCTGCAAGGCGAGGCGGTGGATTGGGAGCGGGCCTACAGCGACCACATCCGGTGGGGCGCAGCGGTGTTCCGCAGCTACATCGATGGCTGGTACAACGGCGATCTGCAGACCATCTTCTTCAGTCCTCGTGTGGAGCCGAAGGTGAAGCAGCAGATCATCTCGGTACTGGCCGGCTATGTGTGGGACCGGAAGAACCCCTTCGTGGCCCGGCACGACCGCATCCTGCGCCAACTCGCCGAGTTGCTGAACGGCACTTCAGGCGCCCGGGATCAGGCCGCCGTGCTGAACGCCGGCTGACCCATCGGTCTACCGCTTCCCCTTGCGCTTCTGCGGCACTTCCTCCGGCGGCGTGGCCGGAGCCCAATTGTCGTTGGTCGCATCCATGTCCGCCATGCGGCCCGCGGTCAATAGTTCCACCTGGAGCACATCCTTGAACGGCAGGTCCACCGCCACGCGATGCGTGTGCTCCGGCCACGACCAGGGTTGCGCGACGCTGAAGGCATACGCCTCGGAGCCGGCCGGCTTGTGACCACGCATGAGGCTGAGCGGCACGTGCACATGCACCGTGCGTCCGTCCCGGGCGGTCACCCGGAGATCGACCGGCATGAGCATCTCCCCCATGCGCCGCAGAACGACCACGGTGCCCGCGCCGTCCGCCAGGGCGCTGTCCACGGCCAGATCGAGCACGCGCGTGGTGTTGAGCCACTCATCGAAATACCAATCGAGCTCCACCCCGCTCACGTGCTCCATGCTGCGCTCCACATCCACCGGACGCGGGTGGCGGAACCGGCACTTGTCGTAGAGGCGCCGTAGACCCTCCTCCACGGTGCGCTCCCCGATCACGGCACCGAGCTGGTGCAGCACCATCTCCCCCTTGCTGTATGCGGTGATGCCGTAGGCCCGGTTGGTGAGGAAGTGATCGGCATGCACCGTCATCGGTTCGTTGTCCGGAAGCGACAGCAGCATGCGGTAGCCGTCGTATCCACCGGCGTGCGGGTCCTTGTCGCCGCCGAACAGGTGCTGCATCACCCGGGCGCTGGCGAACTCGGTGAAGCCCTCGTCCATCCAGGCATAGTGCCCCTCATCGCTGGCCAGCACGCCGTAGTACCAGCTGTGCACGCTCTCGTGCACGCTGACACCGACGAGGCTGCCCAGCTTGCGCTTGCCGGTGATCAACGTGAGCATGGGGTATTCCATGCCGCCGTCGCCGCCCTGCACGAAGCTGTACTCCGGCCAGGGGTAGCGCCCGAAGTGCGCGTTCATGAACTCGAAGCTCCGCACCATGTACCCGGGCAGCTGCTCCCAGACCGGACGCAGCTCGGGGTCATCCTGGAAGAAGCAGCGGATCAGCGGTCCACCCGGCACCTGGGCCGTAAGCTGCACGTATTCGGGATCGGCGGCCCAGGCCACATCATGCACACTGTCGGCGCGGAAGACCCAGGTGTTGCGCGTGGTGCGACCGGCCCGGGCCGGGTCGGGGACCGCGTAGCCGTGCCCGATCGCCGCGGCGTCCTGCAACACACCCGTGGCCGCCACCGTGTAGGCGCTGTCGATGGTGATGCGCAGGGTGTGGTCGCCCCATTCCCCGTAGAACTCGCGCCCCACGTAAGGCCCGGCGTGCCAGCCCCGGTCGTCGTAGGCGGCCACCTTGGGGTACCACTGGGTCATGCTGTAGGCCACTCCCTCGGCGTTGTTGCGGCCCGATCGGCGGATCTGCACCGGCACCTGGCCGGCAAAATCAAGATCGAACGTGCTGCGCGCGCCCGGCGGAATGGGCGCGGCGGGCCGCAACCGCAAGGCCGTGCCCATATGCTCCAGCTGTACGGGACGGCCGTCCTGGCTGCCGGTGGTGCAGCGCAGTTCGCCCTGCTCTTCCGGCCCGAGGGCGGCGATGCGTGTGCCCACGCGCGGATCCGGATCGGCGATGCTGCGTGAGCGCGCATCCATCTCACTGCCCGGCCGGAAGGCGTTGAAGTAGAGGTGGAACCACAGCTCGGTGAGCGTGTCCGGGCTCTGGTTGTGATACACGAGCCGCTCGTGGCCGGTGAACCGATGGGTGCGCACGTCCAGGTCGACGCTGAGGTCCACCTCGATCCACTGCTGCCATCGGTCGCATTGGGCGGAAGCCGGTCGGGCGAACGGAACGAAGGCGCACAGCAGTGCGGAACGCAGGATGATGCTCATGGGGCGCCAAAGATGGCGCAGCGCTGCGGCCGGTTCGCCATGGACAGCGCGCCCGGCCAACGTCCGGTCAGGAAAGCAACCGCTGGCGCAACGCGAACTCGAGCTGTCGGTTGGCCTCCACGAGCTGTTGCGTGTACTGTTCGCGCTGCCGTTCCACCTTGATCTCGGCGTGGGCCGCCATCACCAAGGCCTCCAGGCGGGCCGGGTCCCATGGTTTGGCGATGTAGTTGGTGACCCCGCCCAGGTTCACCGCGTCGATCACGGCCTGGATATCCGAGTAGGCCGTGACCAGCATGCGGCGCACCTGGGGAAAGCGTTCGCGGACCAGGGAGAGCAACTGGCTTCCGGTGGTGCCCGGCATGCGCTGGTCGGTGATGATCACGTCGATCGGCCGGTTCGACAGGAATTGCCACGCCTCCTCGAACCCGCTTGCCGTCAGCACCTCGAAGCAACGCCTGAACGTCGCATGGAATGCCTGCCGGTTGCCCGCGTCATCGTCGACGAACAACACGATGGGCCGGTCGGGATCGGCACCCAGGTTGAATACGCGTGTGGCCATGGCTTGGACCGGACATGGGTTCATCCGGCGTTCGCCTGTACGCAAGGACCGAGGCCCGGGTTACGATGCCTTTGGCGGGGCGAAATGTTCATAAGTTGTTAATAATCCATCGTTGTTTAGCTTTGACCCGCCGGGTGAACTTGGACTCTTCACCGGTCAACTTCTTCAGGACGATGGACACGGGACTCCACGCGCGGTTGCGCGAGGCGGGAGCGGATGCGCTCAGCTGCGCACCGTTGCTGTTCAGGCCCACCGTGGAGGCCGACCGGGCCGGACTGGAGTCCCTGTTCAGCGCGGGCCGGGTGATGCATGTGCACGACCGCATCCTGGATCAGCTTCGTGAACTTGTCCGCATCCAGTCGCCGGCCCGTCGGTTCACCGCTCATGAGCTGGACCTGGCGGTGAAGGAGCACCTGGCGGGTGCCAGCGTCACCGATCACGGGGTCTGGGTCTTCTACCCGTGGAACGGCCGGCTGGTGCACCTGCTCGACAAGGCCGACTTCGCCCGCGTCCGCACGGATCGGAACCGGAACAAGATCACCGCTGAAGAGCAGGCGGTCCTGTACACCAAACGGATCGGGGTCATCGGGCTCAGCGTCGGTCAGAGCGTCAGCCTTGCGCTCGCGCTGGAGCGCAGTTTCGGTGAACTGCGCATCGCCGACCACGACCGCCTCGACCTGAGCAACCTGAACCGCCTGCGCAGCGGGGTGCACAACCTGGGCCTGCCCAAAACGGTGAACGTGGCCCGGGAGATCGCCGAGATCGACCCCTTCCTGAAGGTGACCTGCTTCCATGAAGGCATCACGCGCGACAACCTGGACCGCTTCCTGTTGGAAGGGGGCAGGCTGGACGTGCTGGTGGAGGAATGCGACAGCGTGGACATCAAGATCCTGGCGCGTCAGCGCGCCAAGGCCCACCGCATCGCCGTGGTGATGGACACCAGCGACCGGGGCATGATCGATGTGGAACGGTTCGATCTGGAGCCGGAGCGGCCGCTGTTGCACGGGCTGATCGATCACCTCGACCCGGATGCCGCGGCCCACGCGCTCAACGCCGAGGATAAACTGCCGTTCGTAGCCCCGATGGCCGGCCTCAGCACCTTGAGCAAGCGGATGAAGGCCAGCATGATCGAGGTGGGCCACAGTCTTGTCAGCTGGCCACAATTGGCCTCGTCGGTCTTCCTGGGCGGCGCGCTGGCGTGCGATGTGGTGCGCAGGATCCTGCTGGGGCAACTGACCGCGAGCGGGCGCTTCCACATCGATCCGGAGACCCTGTTGCCAGGTGCTGATGGCCCGGCGGTGCTGGTCGTCCGCAGTGAACCGCCTCCCCCGCTCACGTTGCGTTCGATGCGCGATGCCCTGCCCGAAGCACATGAACGGACCAAGCCCGCATATCCACTGGACGAGCCTACCGTGGCGCAGCTCGTGGAGGCCGGAGCCTGGGCCCCTTCCGGCGGCAACGATCAACCCTGGCGGTTCCTTCATGAACATGGTCGCTTGTACCTCTTCCACGAGCCGGCCCGTTCGCACAGCGCTGCGGACCCGGGTCAGTTGGTCCCGATGCTTTCATTGGGCGCCTGTGTGGAGAACCTGCTCGTGAAGGCCGCCGGCGTTGGCATCGCCCTCAGCCACGAACTGATCCACCACCCCAGCGAACCGCGTCTGGTGGCCGTGTTCGGATCCACGGGCCCGATCAGGCCTGTGGAGCACGGCCTGTCATCCTGGTTGACCGAGCGCTGCACCAACCGGAGGATGGGTGATGGCAGTCCCTTGGGCGACGCGGCGCGAGCGGCCTTGCACGCGGAGGTCCAGGAGATCCCCGGGGCCCTTGCCCATCTGGTGGAAGGTGCTGAACGGTTGGACCGGGTGGCGGTGCTCTGCGGTGAAGCGGAACGCCTTCGATTCCTGAACGCCACCTGCCACCACGAGCTCTTCACCAAGGAAGTGCGCTGGACGGATGAGGATGCGCAACGGACACGGGACGGTCTGGACCTGGCCACCTTTGAGATGGGGGCATCAGAGGTCCTGGGCATGCAGGTGGCCTCGGATCCCGATGCGATCGCCTTGGTGCGCCGATGGAACGCCGGGCGCGTGTTCATGGACCTTTCCGGACCGGCCATCCGCTCCAGCTCGGCCGTGCTGTGCATCAGCATGCCCCGCATGGACCGAGAGCATGCGTTGCTGGCCGGACGGGCGATGGAGCGCGCATGGTTGCGCGCCACGGGCCTGGGGCTCGCCGTTCATCCGATCTCCGCGCCCATCCTGCTCGGCCTGATGGCGCACAGCGCGGTGTTCGATACGAAGGAACGCGAGGCCATCGGACACTGCGCAGGCGGCATTCGGGAGGTCTTCGCCACAGGCGACCGGAGCCCTGCGTTCCTGCTTCGACTTTTCCGCGCCCCCGCCCCTTCGGTGCGGAGCCTGCGCCTGCCCTTGAACACGATCTGGGCGAACGCCCCGGCAATGGCCATACCATGAGCGAACAGCTGGAACTCATTGCATACAGCGCACCGGACCGTCCCGACATGAACGACGAATTCGTCCGGCAGCACGAGCTCGTGCTCACCGAACTGGGCATTCCCTTGGTGATCAAGAGCGATACGCGCTGGACCCGCGATCCGCAGTGCTATGTGATCGTGGCTGTTCATCCCTCGCTCGGCATGGTGGGCGGGATCCGTCTCCAGATGGACCACGGAGCGGAGGGACGTCTTCCCATGCTGGCGGCCATATCCGGTCGCGAACCACGCATCGTGCCGGTGCTGGAGCGCCTTCGTTCGGAAGGCAACGGTGAAGTCTGCGGCCTCTGGAGCGCCAGCCGCTACGCGAACAAAGGGGTGACCGTACTTCTCAGCAAGGCGGTGACCGCCATCGCACCCCAGGTGGGCGCCCGGAGAATGGTGTGTTTCGTGGGCAGCCATACGCGCCGACATCCTGAACGCAACGGGTTCGTCGCCATGACCGAGGTCGGTGATCTGGGCGAGTTCGACTACCCGACGCCCGAGTTCCGATCCATCGCGATGATCAATCCCGACACGATCCTGCTTCCGTGCACGACCATGGATCAGCGCCAGTCCATCTTCAGCCTTCGGCTTCGTCCGGACCAGGTACGCGTCGAGAGCCCCGGCCGAACGAGCATAGAGGTGCACTATCAGCTCATCCTCACCAAGGGCCTGTTCGATCTCGTGGCCTATGAGCGGATCCTGGAGGAGCGCCTGCGTCATTCCGCGTGAGCCCCGGCAACCCTGACGGCAGCAATGCCGTAGGAGCGCCGGATGAAGACCCTTCTGGCGTTCCTGTTGCTTCCCGGCATGGTGCTGGGCGCGGACCGGTCGGCCGCATGGCCGCTGCAGGAAGGCATCCTTGGTGAGCACCTGGGTGAGCGGCTGGAGGTGTTCCGCGACAGCACGCGCGCCCTTTTGGTGGAGGACGTGCTCGCAAGAGGCACCTTCGACGCACTGGCCGCCCCGGTCCCCAACCTCGGGCTGACGGGTGACGCGGTCTGGCTCCGCACCCGGGTCCGGAACAACACGGACCTGGAGCGATTCCACCTCTGCATCGACTACGCCGACCTGGATCGTGTCTCCGTGTTCGTCGTGTATGACGGGGTGGCCGTCCCGGCCGGATCGAAGGGGCAATCGGTGCCCTTGGGTGACCGCACCGGCAGCGATCCGGAGTTCGTCTTCCAGGTCCGCATCGCCCCTGGTTCCGAGGTCACGCTGCTGATCCGGCTGGAGAGCACCAAGCAGATCCAGCTTCCCGTGCTCCTGCGCACCGCCGATGAGCTCATCGCCGTCCGATCGGGCCGCAACCTCACCATCGGCATCTACGCCGGGGTGATGCTCGTTCTGGCGTTGTACAATCTGTTCCTGCTGCTCTCGATCCGCGATCGGAGCTATCTCTATTACGTGCTGTACCTCGTTGCCGTGCTCGCCACGCAGCTCGCCTTCCTCGGTGTGGGCCCCTTCTACCTCTGGGCCGGCAACACCTGGTGGTCCTCGAACAGCACGCTGATCCTCACGTTGGTCACGGCCACCCTGGGCATGGAGTTCGCGAGGAACTTCATCGGCACGCGCCGGTTCGCACCCGGGCTGCACCGCATCAGCGTGCTGTTCTATCTGGCCTTCGCCCTGTGCATCCTGGCCCAGCAGGCCGGCCTGCCACGCTTCGCCTACCAAGCCGCCCAGGGGCTGTCCGGCCTGTCGGCCATTTTCACCCTCAGCATGGCGGTCGTGGCCCTTCGCCGCGGATCGCGGCAGGCCTTCTTCTTCCTCCTGGCCTGGGCGGTGTTCCTTTCGGCCGTGGTCGTCTTCGTCCTGAAGGACGTTGGCATCCTGCCCTACAATGAGCTCACCATCCACGCCATGCCTGTGGGCTCGGCGATCGAAGGCGTGCTCCTCTCCTTCGGTCTCGCCGACCGCATCAACATCCTGCGGCGCGAGAAGGAACGGAGCCAGGCCGAGGCCCTGTCCATGGCCCAGGAGAACGAGCGCATCATCCGCGAGCAGAACGTGATGCTCGAGTCCAAGGTGCAGGAACGCACCAAGGAACTGCGGGAGAGCCACGACCACCTCAAGCGCACGCAGAGCCAGCTCGTCAACGCCGAGAAGATGGCTTCCCTGGGTCAGCTGACCGCCGGCATCGCGCACGAGATCAACAACCCGGTGAACTTCATCACCAGCAACATTCCCCCGCTGCGCCGCGATCTGGCCGATGTGCTGGAGGTGCTGAACGGGTATCGCTCCCTTGATGCGGCGGAGGCCACCACCTCGCTGCCGGCGCTCCGCGAGCGCGAGGCCGAACTGGACATCGACGGGTCCATCGTCGAGCTGGGCGAGATCCTGCGCAGCATCGAGGAGGGCGCGGGACGGACGGCGGAGATCGTCCGCGGACTGCGCAACTTCAGCAGGCTCGATGAGGACGACCTCAAGCTGGCCGACCTCAACGAGGGCCTGCAAAGCACCCTGACCGTGCTGGCCAACCAGCTGAAGGACCATGCCGAGCTGCAGCTTGAGCTGGGCCAGCTGCCGGCCGTGGAGTGCCATCCGGGCAAGCTGAACCAGGTGTTCATGAACATCCTGAACAACGCCATCCAGGCGATCGCGTCGCGGAAGGACCTGCGTCGCGGTACCATCACCGTTCGCACGACCACGGTCGGCGATGCGGTGCGCATCTCCATCGCCGACGACGGGCCGGGCATGACCGAGTCCGTCATGGCGAAGGTCTTCGAGCCTTTCTTCACCACAAAGGACGTGGGCGAGGGCACGGGGCTCGGGCTGTCCATCGCCTACAGCATCGTGGAGAAGCACGGTGGCCGCATCACCGTGGAGAGCCTGCCAGGGGCGGGCGCCACCTTCCATGTCACCCTGCCCCAGCGCCAGCCCCACCAGCGGCACGAGCAACATGAGCAACATGAGCAGCGCGCTTGAAGCCATGAACAAGGAACGCATCAAGGTCCTGTATCTGGACGATGAGGAGGGCAACCTGATCGCCTTCCGCGCCAACTTCCGCCGCGAGCTGGAGGTCTTCACCGCCTCCACGGCCGAGCAGGCCCTGGAGATCCTGGAGCGCACCCCGATCCCCGTGGTGATCAGCGACCAGCGGATGCCCCAGGTGACCGGGGTGGACTTCCTCGCCCAGGTCAAGCAACGGCACCCGGATACCATCCGGATGCTGCTCACCGGTTACGCCGACATCCAGGCCGTGATCGACGCGGTGAACAAGGGCCGCATCTATGCGTACATCACCAAGCCCTGGGATGCGAGCGACCTGCTGCTGCGCATCCAGCAGGCCCACGAGGTGTTCCGTCTTCGGGTGGACCGCGACCGGCTGCTGCGCCGGTATGAACAGGTCTTCGCCACCTCGGGCGACCCCATCGTGATCCTCGATGAGACCGGGCGCATCCACGATGCCAATCCGAGCGCGCAGCGCCTGGTGGGCCTGGACCGTGATGCGATGCTGGCGCGGAGCTTCAACGACCTGCTCTCCGATCCCAGCTCCTTGCGCCCCGCACTGAGCGGCCGACTGCGGGGACGCTCGTTCCGCAACGTCGACCTCACCCTTCGGAACAGTGCCGGCGACCCCATCGACGGCCTGCTCACGGTGAGCTACCTGGGGAAGACCGATGACGGACACCGCAGCTTCCAGGTGATCATCAAGGACATCACCGACCGGCGTGCCGAGGAGCAACGGCTTCGCAAGCTCAACAGCGACCTGGACCGCCGCGTGGCCGTGCGCACGCGCCAGCTGCTGGAGGCGCTGGAGGACCTGGGCGCCTTCTCCTACACGGTGGCGCACGACCTGCGCAGCCCATTGAAGAACGTGCTGGCCCTGTGCCAACTCCTGCAGGAACACCAGCCTTCCACCGACATCGACGGGCGGGAGCTGAGCAGCCGCATCCAGCGCGGTGCGGGACGCATGCTCGAACTCGTCGATGACCTCCTGCGCTTCTCCCAGACCAACAACCGCGACCTCCAGCGGAGCGACATCCGCCTGCGCGACCTGGTGCAGGAGGTGATGGACGAACTGCCACCCGCGCCCCATGCACCGCAGCTGGTGAACGCCGTGCCTCCGGAAAGCGTGCTGCACGCTGACGCCGCCATGCTGAAGGTCGTGCTCGTGAATCTGCTGTCCAATGCCATGAAGTTCACCCGGCAGGTGGAGGCCCCCCGGATCGAAGTGCGGCTGGACCAGGATGACACCGGCGAGGTCCTGCGTGTGCGTGACAACGGGGTCGGCTTCGACAGCACCGGAGCCAAGGCGGTGTTCGGCGCCTTCAAGCGGATGCACCGCGCCGACCAGTTCGAAGGGAGCGGCATCGGGCTGGCCATCGTGCAACGCATCGTGAACAAGCACGGGGGCGAGGTCTGGGCCGAGAGCACCGTGGGCAAGGGCACCACCATCCACCTGCGCATGAACGGCGCGGTCGCCGAACGGGCCGCGCTGCCATTCGCGTCCTGAGGACCGCCCGTAACCCTTACCCCGGCACCGGCGTACGAACAACAGCTTCAGTGACCACGACCAGGACGACCACCCTTGAGAACCCTATTCCCATGAAGAAGTTGATGACCCTCCCCCTGCTCGTGCTTCTGACCCTGCCCGCCGTGAACGCCCAGAAACGCAAGCTTGTGGACCGACGCGACCAGGCCGATGGTTGGTACGTTCCCATTCGTGGCGAGGTGCTGGCCGACGGCAAGAAGGTCCAGGACTATCAAGTCGAGCTCTGGAAAGGTGATGAAAAGCTGGGCCAGGTGGCCGTGGACAAGAAAGGGGGATTCTCCCTGGACCTGGACATCGACCAAAGCTTCCTGGTGCGGGTCACCAAGGATGGGTTCGAGGACAAGCTCGTGCTGATCGACACCAGCCTTCCGCCCGACCTGGTCACCTATCCGGACTACGTCTGTTACGTGAACCTCATCCCCCGTGGCAAGACCGTCGGCATCGACCCGTTCTATGCCGACTTCCCTAGCGCCATCGTTCGATGGAACGCCGACATGGGCGGCTTCTACCACAGTGAGCACTACCTGGAGCACATCCAGACCAAGGTGGCCGGCCACGCGCAGGCCTCCTTCTGACAAGCCTGTTCCCCGCCCGGCCACAACCACCACCGACACGGCCGGCAGGAACACGAAAGGCGGGCCCGTAAGCCCGCCTTTTCCGTTGCCCGTGGCTCAGTGCTGATCGTAGTCGATCACCACCCGCGCGCTTCGTGGGTGCGTCTGGCAGGTGAGCACATAGCCCTGCGCCACCTCTTCGTCCGTAAGGGCGTAGTTCATGTCCATCTCCACCTGCCCTTCCACCACGCGCGCCTTGCAGGTGCAGCAGACCGCACCCTTGCAGGCGTAGGGCACGTCCATGCCTGCATCGATGGCCGCATCGAGGACAGGGTCGCCCTTGGCCGTCATGTGCAGCACCTGCTCACGGCCATCCAGCCGCACCACCACCTCTGCCTGACCTGTGAACGCCGCGGTGGTGGCATGGGCCACCTCGCGTTGCGCCTCGGCGGTCACCGGGCTGGTGAACAGCTCGATGTGGATGCGCTTCTTCTCCACCCCGGCGGTCTCCAGGGCCTCGCTCACGTTCACCATCATCTGCTCGGGGCCGCAGATGAAGAACTCTTTGTCCATGCCGTCCGTCACGAAGCGCGTCAGCAGCTGTCCGGCCTTTTCCGCGTTGATCCGCCCGTTGAACAGGGCATCCTGTTCACGGCCCTTGCTGAGGATGTGGTGTACTGCGAGGCGGGCACCGAACTGGGCCTGAAGTTCGGCCAGCCTGCCGCGGAACATGATCCGGTCCATGTCGGTGTTGCCATAGAACAAGGTGAACCGGCTGTTGGGCTCGGTCCTCAGCACCGTCTTCAGGATGCTGAGGATGGGGGTTATGCCGCTGCCCGCCGCGAAGGCCACGAAGTGCCGGCTGCTCGCCGGATCGAGCGCGGTGGTGAAGTTGCCCATCGGGGCCATCACCTCCAGAGACATGCCCGCCTTGAGCTTCTCCAGAAGCTGGGTGCTGGCCCGCCCCCCCTGAACGCGCTTCACCGCGATGCGGAAGCCGTCGGCGTCCAAAGGGCTGCTGCAGATGCTGTAGCTGCGCCGCAGCTCCTCTCCGTTGACGGTGAGCTTGAGCGTGACATACTGACCGTGCGTGAAGCGGAATTCGTCACGCAGGGCGGACGGCACGGTGAACCCGATCACGATGGCGTCAGGGGTCTCCTGCGTCACCTGCGATACGGTCAAAGGATGGAAGCGGGCCATGGAGGGGGTGCCGTTCGGCGGGCGCGAAATTAGGGTCCAAGTGGTCGTGTCGTCCTCGAACAACATCGTCGTCGAATACGCCATCCATGAACTGCGGTGGCCGGCTTTCTGTTCATCGGGTTGACCGGCGTCAGCCCAAGCCGGGTCGCAGGGCCTATTTTCGCCGTTCGCACACCCGCCATGACCGACGTACAGAACCTCGAGGAACGCTTCCAGGCCAAGATCGACGCCGAACAGAAGATCGAGCCGAAGGACTGGATGCCTGAGAAGTACCGCAAGACCCTCATCCGCCAGATCAGCCAGCACGCGCACAGCGAGGTGGTGGGCATGCTGCCGGAGGGCAACTGGATCACCCGCGCCCCGAACCTGCGCCGCAAGGCCATCCTGCTCGCCAAGGTGCAGGACGAGGCGGGCCACGGCCTGTACCTGTACAGCGCCTGCGAGACCCTGGGCGTTTCCCGCGAGCAGACCATCGACGACCTGCTGAGCGGCAAGGCCAAGTACAGCAGCATCTTCAACTACCCCACCCTCTCCTGGGCCGACATCGGCGCCATCGGCTGGCTGGTGGACGGCGCGGCCATCATGAACCAGGTGATGCTCTGCCGCACCAGCTACGGCCCCTACGCCCGCGCCATGGTGCGGATCTGCAAGGAGGAGAGCTTCCACCAACGCCAGGGCTACGAGATCATGGCCGTGCTGGCCAAGGGCACACCCGAACAAAAGGAGATGGCGCAGGACGCCCTGAACCGCTGGTGGTGGCCCAGCCTGATGATGTTCGGTCCCACTGACGCCAACAGCCCGCACAGCGCCGAGAGCATGAAGTGGAAGATCAAGCGCCAGAGCAATGATGAGCTGCGCCAGACCTTCATCGACCGCACGGTGCAACAGGCCGAGGTGATCGGCCTCACCATCCCCGACCCCAAGCTGAAGTGGAACGAAGCCAACCAGCACTACGAATGGGGCGAGATCGACTGGACCGAGTTCAACAACGTGGTGGCCGGCAACGGTCCCTGCAACAAGGAACGCCTGGCCGCCCGCAACAAGGCCCACGCCGAAGGCGCCTGGGTGCGCGAGGCCGCGCTGGCCCACGCCGCCAAGAAGGCGAAGAAGAAGCAAGCAGCATGAAACCGAGTGGCGAGTAGCGAGTGGCGAGTGGCGAGTGGCGAGTCTGCTTCCGCAGGGCCACTCGCTACTCGTCGCTCGTCACTCGCCACTCAGACACCACCGGACCCCATGACCGACAACCCGAACAACTGGCCCCTCTGGGAGATCTTCATCCAGAGCAAGCGCGGCCTGGAACACAAGCATGTGGGCAGCTTGCATGCCGCCGACGCGCAGATGGCCATCGAGAACGCCCGCGACGTGTACACGCGCCGCCAGGAAGGCCAGAGCATCTGGGTGGTGCCCGCCGGCGCCATCAGCAGCAGCCAGCCCGATGATGCGGCGATGCTCTTCGACCCCGCCGACGACAAGACCTACCGGCACCCCACCTTCTACACCATGCCCGAGGGGGCCAAGTACATCTGAGCGATGGCAGCGACCATGAGTCAGCAGGACGCCCTCTTCACCTACAGCCTCCGCCTCGCGGACGACCTGCTCATCCTGAGCCATCGCCTGAGCGAATGGTGCGGGCACGGGCCCGTGCTCGAGGAGGACATCGCCCTCACCAACCGCGCGCTGGACCACATCGGCGAGGCCCGCAACCTGTACACGTATGCCGGTCAGGTTGAAGGGAAAGGCCGTGATGAGGACGCCCTTGCCTACCTGCGCAACGAGCGGCAGTTCGTGAACACCAAGTTGGTGGAGCAGCCCAATGGCGATTACGCGCACACCATCGTGCGGAGCTTCCTGTTCGATGCCTACCACCTGCCGCTGGCCGAGGCCTTGACCAAGAGCACCGATGCCCAGCTGGCCGCCATCGCCGCCAAGGCCGTGAAGGAGGCGCAATACCACGTGAAGCACAGCAGCGACTGGCTCATCCGCTTCGGCGATGGCACGGAGGAAAGCCACCGCCGCGCCCAGGAGGCCCTGGACAACCTGTGGACCTACTCCGGCGACCTGTTCGTGATGGACGCGGTGCACCAGGACCTGGTGAAGGCCGGCATCGCGCCCGACCTCACCAAGACCAAGGCCGCCTTCGACGCCACGGTGGACCGCGTGCTGGCCGAGGCCACGCTGAAGCGCCCCGCCGACGGCTTCATGGCCACGGGCGGACGCCAGGGCAAGCACAGCGAGCACTTGGGCTTCATCCTGGCCGAGATGCAATACCTGCAGCGGGCGTACCCCGGGGCGGAGTGGTGAACGCACCGCCTTCGGCCAGCGCACCCGTACCGTCGACCCACCGGGTCGACCCGTGAAGATGCCTTTCGCACGACGATGATCACCAAAGCCCGCATCCTCGAGCTCCTCGACTACGTGAAGGACCCGGAGATCCCGGCCATCAACGTGCTTGAGCTGGGCGTGGTGCGTCAGGTGGAGGTGGAACCGGACGGCAAGGCCATCATCACCATCACCCCCACCTACACCGGCTGCCCGGCCATGGACGTGATGGCGGCCGACATCAAGAAGGAACTGCTGGAGGCGGGCGTGCCGGCCGTGGAGGTGAAGATGAGCCTCTCCCCCGCCTGGACCACCGACTGGATCACCGAGACCGGCAAGCGCAAGCTGAAGGAATACGGCATCGCGCCGCCCGAGAAGACCGCCGACATCCGCGCGCTGAAAGGCAAACAACCCGTGGTGGCCTGCCCGCAATGCGGTTCCCCCAACACCGTGATGCTCTCCGCCTTCGGCAGCACGGCCTGCAAGGCGCTGTGGAAGTGCAACGACTGCCTGGAGCCCTTCGATCAGTTCAAGTGCCTTTGATCGATCAGAGGATCAGACCATCAGAAAATGGAAATGCCCGTTACGCGAGTGATCTCGGAGGGCATCGGCTCCAAGGCCTATTGTGCGCTGCTTTCTGCCGCGCCCGAAGGCGGATACACGGTGAACTTCCCGGTTGCATCACCTATGGGGAAACGATGGAACATGTCTTGAAAATGGCCAAGGAGGCCGTCGCTTTGTACGTGAAGACGATAGCCTTGGAGGGATAGCCGGCCTACGCGATCTTCAACCCCTCAATGAACTGAACGTGCTTGCGATTCAACGTGAGCAGCGGGATATCGAATGCCATCGCAGCCGCCGCGATCTGGAAATCGACCAAGTGTACTCCCTTGTGAGGTCCGTATCGCACCAGTATGGACCGGAACAAAGCTGAAGAGCGCTCGTTCGCCGTGAGCCATATGAAGTTGTCCTGAAGATGGCGGTGCAAAGCGAAGAACTCGCGTTTATCACGAGCACCGGCCAGCACCTCGCCCATCACCGCATCCGTGATCGCCTTGGGTCTGCCCTTCACCCGCTCGGCAAGTAGCAATGCGTTCTCATGCTCGCGGAGCACGCCAATGATCACCGATGTGTCGATCAGGACCGGCTCCATGCCTTGACGCGCAGTTCTTCAAGGGTGATGTCTCGGTCCTTCCACAGACCGGCCATGGCGAGCAGGGGATCCTCCGATTCCGACAGGCGCATCACCCACTCCTCGAACATGCGTGAAACGCTCTGCCCGCGCGCCCTGCCGATGGCTCTTGCCTTCCGGGCAACATCGCGCCGCACGGTCAGGGTCAGTTTGTCCTTTGTGGTTGCCATACTTCAAAGTTAGTGTCAGCCTACTTCCATGCTCGGATCGAACGTTCGTCCCGATCACCTGATCTTTACCCCCATGCCCTACAGCAAGATCCTCTACACTGTCGCCGACGGCATCGCCACCATCACCCTGAACCGTCCGGACAAGCTGAACAGCTTCGATCGCGAAATGGCGCTGGAGACCATTGATGCGCTGGACCAGGCCAAGGACGACGCCAGCGTGCGGGCCGTGCTGCTCACCGGCGAAGGGCGGGCCTTCTGCGCGGGGCAGGACCTGGCCGAGGCCATCGCGCCGGGCACCTTGATCGAGGAGATCATCACCGTGCAGTACAACCCCATCGTGCGGCGCCTGCGCAACTTGCCGAAACCCGTTGTGTGCGCGGTGAACGGCGTGGCGGCCGGTGCCGGTGCCAATATCGCCTACGCCTGCGACCTCACGCTGGCGGCCGAGAGCGCCAACTTCATCCAGAGCTTCATCAACATCGGCCTCATCCCCGACAGCGGCGGCACCTACACCCTGCCCCGGCTGGTGGGCATGCAACGCGCCTTCGGGCAGATGATCCTGGCGCCCAAGGTGAGCGCGAAGGAAGCGGAGTCCATGGGCATGATCTGGAAGGCCGTGCCCGACAGCGAACTGATGAACGAGGCCATGAGCCTGGCCACCAAACTGGCCCGGATGCCCACCAAGGCCATCGCCCTCACCAAGGAGGCCCTGAACCGTTCGCAGAACACCAGCCTCGACACCCAGCTGGACCACGAGAACGAGTTGCAGAGCATCGCCGGCCGCAGCTACGACTACAGCGAGGGCGTGAAGGCCTTCTTGGAGAAGCGCAAGCCGGTGTACACCGGCGAGTGAGCCGGTCGCTTCCCCGACCGATCCCCGGAACTACCGTTTCGCCGCTTCAGCTTTGAACCGATTGATGGCGTTCATCGCGAAGTCCGAGAGGATGAGCCGACCGCTGGTGGCCGCACGCTCGGCGAGCAAGCTGTCCCAATCCTCGGTGCCGCGCCAAAGCACGCGCTTCAGGTCGCGCATGGCATCCGGGCTGTAGCCGGCCAGCTCGCGGGCATGGGCGTCCACGGCCTGGTCCAGTTCCTCCACCGTGGCGAACACCGCCTGGTAGAGGCCGCTCTGCCTGCACCAGTCCGCATCGCGCCAGGCCGCCGGGGTGAAGCTCATGAACCCGAACGCCCCGGTGCCCACCTTGCGCTCCACGGCCGGGCCCACTACGAAGGGACCGATGCCGATGGCCAATTCGCTGAGGCGTGCGCTCGATCCGCTGTGGGCGTAGCTGACGTCACAGGCCGCTGCCAGGCCCACCCCACCGCCGACCGCCTTGCCGTGCACCCGGCCGATGACCAGGCATGGCGCGGTGCGGATCGCATTGATCACCAGCGCGAACCCGCTGAAGAAGGCCAGCCCCTTGGCGGCCGTGTCGATGGTGAGCAGTTCATCGAAGCTGGCCCCGGCGCAGAAGGCCTTGTCGCCGTCGCTCCGCAGCACGATGACGCGCACCGCCGGATCGGCGCCCATGCGGGTGATGGCGTCCGCCAGGTCGCGCAGCACGTGCCCGGGCAGGCTGTTGCTCTTGGGGTGATGGAAGGTGACGGTGGCGATGCCGTCCGCCACGGCGTGCTTGACGTAGCCGTCGTTCATGGGAGTGCGTTGATGCGGCGCGAAGTTCGGCAGGCGGGGGCAACCCACCTCCGTCCAGGCCCGTAAGAAGGACTGGCCCGGACCACCCGGGCGCTCCGCCTTTGGACCTGCGCCGGCCTTCCACCACCCGCACCGTGCTGCTGGTGCTCCTCACCACGCTGATCACGGTGGGTGCGGCGCTGGTGGCCTGGTCGCATTCCGCCACACGACGCACCCTGCGGCACGAGGCGGTGGCCCGGCTCAGCGGCATCACCGGCACCCTGGCCACGGCCCTCGACGGCGGCCGGGTGACGCGTCTGCTGGAGAAGTACGACTCCCGTGGACTCCTGCTGCACAATGCCCAGGACCCCTGGTACTACGTGCTGCACGAGAACCTGCGCAAGCCGGCCGAAGCCAACCGGCTGAGCTTGCCCTTGCGCTTGGTGGCCTTCGATGCGGGCAAACGGGAACTGCAGGTGGTGGTGACCAGTGCCGGAACACCGGTGCTCCGCGATGTGTACACCGGTCCGGCCCAGGCTGCGCTCATCGCCACCATCCTCGAAGGTCGGATCGACCCGGGTCGCGTGCTGGCGGATGATCAGGTGGTGGCCTTCGACGCCGTTCGCAACGGGCGCGGCAAGGTGGTGGCGGTCCTGGTGGCCGAGCTGCCCACCGCGGAGCTCGATGCCCTGGCCCTGGGACGCCTGTGGCGCAACGTGGGGCTCCTGGCCCTGGCCCTCCTGCTGGTGGGCGGATTCCTCGTGCGCTTCGTGGGCGGCCTCGTGCGACGCGAGGAAGATGCCCGCAATGCCCTGCAGGAGCGGCACGATGGCGTGACGGACAGCATCGCCTATGCCGGCAAGATCCAGTCAGCCTTGATCCCCCGGCCCGAGCGATACGCCGAGCTCTTCGACGACCACTTCGTGCTCAACCGTCCCAAGGATGTGGTGAGCGGGGATTTCCACTGGGTCCACAGGCTCAGCGAACACGTGCGCCTGGTGGCCCAGGCCGATTGCACCGGGCATGGGCTTCCGGGCGCGATGATGGCCGCCATCGGCTGTTCGCTGCTGAACGAGCTGGTCACCCAGCACCCGGAAAAGGACCCGGCCGAGCTGCTGGCCCTGCTCAACCAGCGCATGATCCAAGCCTTGAACCAGCGCGCTGAACACCTTGGAGCCGGGGACGGTATGGACATCGCCCTGTGCCGGGTGGACCGCGACCAGCGCGAGATCCTCTTTGCGGGCGCCTTCCGTCCGCTCTATTGGATGCACGATGGCCAGCTCACGGTGATCAACGGCGACAGACGGCCGATCGGTGGCAACCAGCATGACGCGGACCGTCGGTTCACCGTGCACCGCCTGGCCTACCACGCCGGCGACCGCATCTACCTCTTCAGCGACGGCTATGTGGACCAGTTCGGCGGGCCGGACGGCCGCAAGTTCATGGCCACCCGCTTCAGCGCCATCCTCGAGCAGCACCAGCACCTGCCGATGGCCCTGCAGGCCGAAGAGCTGGAACGCGCGTTCGACGCGTGGAAGGGCGCCCACGAGCAGATGGACGATGTGTGCGTGCTCGGCCTGGCCGTGTAGCGCGCCTTCCGTTCCGAAAGGGCCGTCTATCTTTGAACGGCGGTGCACCTGAGCGGTCGACCGCAGTTGACCATGACGACGAAACCGGAGCTCATCGCCCGAATGGAGGCGCTGCTCCAGAACGAAGACCTGGAGCACACCGCCGAGCTGGTGGATGCCGTGAAGGAGAGCTATGAGGCGCTGGTGGCCGAGGCCCAGCATGCCGCCACCGTGGCCGCGGGCGAACCGCCTGCCGAGGGTGCCGAGGCCCCCGCGCAGGCCCCCATCGAATCCGCGCCGCTGGGCGACGAGGACGACAAGCGGTTCAAACAGCTGGTGGACGCCTTTCACACCAAGGTGAACGAAGTGCGGCGCCGCAAAGCCAAGGAGGAGGCCGACAACCTGGCCGCCAAGCTGGCCGTGATGGAGGAGCTCAAGGCCCTCATCCACCAGGAGGAGAACATCGGCAGCGCGTTCCAGCGCTTCAAGGACCTGCAGGAGAAGTGGAAGACCATCGGCCCCGTGCCCCAACAGGCCTACCGTGATCTGCAACGGGACTTCGCCCATCTCCTGGACGACTTCTTCTACCACATCCGCATCTACAAGGAGCTGCGCGACCACGACCTGAAGAAGAACACCGCCCTCAAGCAGGCCCTGATCGCCGACATGGAGGCCGTGCAGCGCGTGGGCAGCGTGAAGGAGGCCGAGGCCCTGGTGAAGGAGTATCAGGAGAAGTGGCACCAGATCGGGCCCGTGGTGAAGGAGGAATGGGAGGCGGTCCGCGACCGGTTCTGGAACGCCACACGCGTGGTGTACGAGCGCATCCACGAGTACTACAAGGCCCGCCGCACCGAGCACGAGACCAATCTGGCCGCCAAGCAGGCCCTGATCGACAAGGTGCAGGCCCTGGTGGAACAAAGCGCCGAGGTGGCCGTGAAGGACTGGAAGGCCCTCACCGACCAGGTGTTGGAGGCCCAGAACGCCTGGAAGTCCATCGGCTTCGCCACGAAAAAGGACAACGAGCGCATCTGGAAGGAGTTCCGCAACACCTGCAACGCCTTCTTCGACCGCAAGAAGCAGTACTTCGATGCGCTGAAGGACCAGTTCAAGGGTGCCCGCGAGAAGAAGCAGGCCCTGCTGGACCAGGCGCTGGCCTTGAAGGACAGCACCGAATGGCGGCAGACCGCCGACAAGCTGAAGTCCCTGCAGCAGCAGTGGAAGGAGGCCGGATCCGCCGGGCCGCGCGACGAGCAGAAGCTGTGGAACAGGTTCCGCGAGGCGTGCGACGCCTTCTTCGCCGCCCGCAAAGCACACTTCGACAAGCTGGACGGCGAACAGGCCGAGCACCTGAAGGCCCGCGAGGCCCTGCTGACGGAGCTGGAAGGCTTCGCCCATACCGGCGACCGCAATGCGGACCTGGACACCTTGAAGAACTTCAGCAAGCGCTGGCTGGAATGCGGCCGGGTGTCGCCCAAGCATTTCGACACGCTGCAGGACCGCTACCGGGCCGCGCTGGACAAGCACTACGGACAGCTCAAGGTGGAGGGCGAGGAACGTCGGAGGGCCCAGTTCCACGACCACGTGGAGAACCTGAAGAGCGCCCCCGACGGCCGCGATCGCATCGAGCGCGAGACCCGTTTCGTGAAGCGCAAGATCGAGGAGATGGAGAACGAGCTGCGCCAGTTCGAGAACAAGATGGGCATGTTCAACTTCAAGAGCGCCAGTGGCGAGGCCATGCGGAAGGAATTGGAGAAGCAGGCGGACCGCACCCGTCGCGATGTGGAGCGCCTGCGCGAACAGCACAAGCAGCTGGTGAAGGAGCTGCGTCAGGCGTGAACGCCGCCGACAGCGATCTGCCCATCGGGCTCGACATCACCGTCGCCTGGGGCGAACAGGACCTCTTCGGCCACGTGAACAACGTGGTCTACTTCCGCTGGATGGAAAGTGTGCGCATGCACTTCCTGGACCGCATCGGCGCGCTGCGCTCGCACGCCGAGCAGGGCATCGGCGTGATCCTGGCCAGCACGACCTGCGACTTCAAGCGCCCGGTGCACTGGCCCGCCGCGCTGCACATCCGCACCGGCGCTGTGCATGTGGGCACCACCAGCTTCACCCTGGCCTACCGCCTCACCGATGCCGATGGCACCGTGCTGGCCGAGGGGACCAGCGTGCAGGTGATGTACGACTACACCAAAGGCCGCAAGGTGCCCATCCCCGGCCCCATCCGCACCGCCATCGCGACCCTGACATGAGGACCACGCTGCAAACCCTGCTCGTCCTGCTCGCCCTGTCGCCCGGCTGTCAGCCCCCGTCCGCTGCGCCCGCCGAGGTGCCGAGGGACGGCTGGGACCTCGCCGGCACCCTGCTGGGAGAATGGGTGGACAGCACCAGCAGCGACACTTTCACGGTGGTGGAGGCCTGGACGCGGGTGGACGACAGCACGCTGTCCGGAACAGGCCGCGTGCTCGCCGGCGTGGATACGGTGTTCATCGAAGGGCTGAAGCTGATGCGGCGCGGGGGCGACCTGGTGTATTCCGCACTGCCCGGGGGGCAGAACAACGGAGAGTGGACGGACTTCACCGCCGGGCCCATGCAGGGCGACACCCTCCACTTCACGAACGCGGCGCACGACTTCCCGCAGCATATCCGCTATTTCCGAGAAGGAGCCGGTTGGCATGCGATCGTCTCGGGTCTTTCGAAGGGCGCACCGCATGAAGAGCACTACCGGTTCAGGCCGCGCTGACCCGCCGCGAGGACCAGTGCACGCGGTTCACTAGCTTCGCCCGTACAACCTCACCCTCTAACCCCCTGTTGACCATGAGCATGATGAAGGAGTTCAAGGAGTTCGCGATGCGCGGCAACCTGGTGGACACTGCGGTCGCTTTTGTGATGGGCGGGGCCTTCGGCAAGGTCGTCAGCGGCTTCGTGGATGGCATGGTGATGCCGCTCGTGGGCATGCTGACCAGTGGCGTCGACTTCAAGGAACTGAAGTGGGTGATCCAACATGGGGTGGCGGAAGTGAAGGATGCCGCCGGCGCCGTGGTGACACCTGCCGTGGCCGAGGTATCGGTCAAGTACGGTGCGTTCATCACGGTGATCATCGACTTCCTCATCGTGGCGTTCGCCATCTTCATGGTGGTGAAGGCCATGAACAAGATGAAGAAGGGCGAGCCGGCGCCCCCGCCCGCCGGTCCGAGCAACGAGGAGAAACTCCTCATGGAGATCCGTGACTCGTTGCGCAAGTAGGCGATCCGTTCGCGCTCTTTCCGAAGCCCCGGCACGCCGGGGCTTCGTCATTCCAGAGGCCTGAACACCCGGGTCTCCGCATCGAACCGCAGCCCGTCCACGGCGAAGGCTCCCGCGATCGCACCGCTCCGTACGGCCTCCTCGGGAGCTCCATGGAAGTGAGTGCCGTCCCGTCCAAGGACAAGCACCGCATCGGTGCTGTCCAACGCCTGCTGCAGGTCGTGCGTGGCCAGCAGCACGGTCAGTCCGCGGTCACGGGCGATGGTGCGCAGCAGCTGCATCAGCACCGCGCGCTGGCTCACGTCCAGATAGGCCGTCGGTTCGTCAAGCAGCAGCACCGGCGCGTCCTGCGCCAGTGCGCGGGCGATCAGCACACGCTGTGCCTCCCCGTCGCTGAGCTCGTTGAACGATCGGGAGGCCAGCTCCACGGTGCGGGTCTGCTCCATCGCCTGGAGGACCTGCGCTTCATCACCAGCCTGTACGCGGAACCAGCCCGCGCTCCACGGCACACGACCGAGGCGCACCACCTCTTCCGCGCGCATCAGGCCGGTGCGCGGGCGGTGGGCCAGCACCACGGCCACTTGGCGGGCCCGATCGCGCTCCATCATGCCGTGCACCGGTCGATCGTTCAGCAGGACACGTCCGGAGATCGGCGGCAGCGCCCCTGAAAGGGTCCGCAACAGCGTGGACTTGCCCGACCCGTTGTTGCCCAGCAGGGCCGTGACGGTGCCCGGCCGCAGGAGCACGTCCAGCGCGGGGCGCAGCGGTCTTCGCGCATGCCCGATCACCAGAGCCTCTGCATGCAACCTCGGGGTCGTCATCCGGTGGCCATTCGTGCCCAACGGCGTCCGCTCCACAGCACCCACACCACCACCGGTGCGCCGATCAGCGAGGTGATGGCGTTGAGCGGCAATCCGTCCACGCGGCGTACCAGGATGTCACAGGCCAGCGCCAGCAGGGCGCCGAGCAGGGCGCTGCCGGGCAGGATCAGGCCGTGGTCCGCCGAGCGAAGCACCGCTCGGGCCAGGTGCGGGGTGGCCAGCCCGATGAAGGCGATGGGGCCGCAGAACGCGGTGGACGCGCCGGCCATGAGGCCGGTGGCCAGGATCAGGCGGGTGCGCGCGGCACGCACCCCCACGCCCATGGACCGGGCATACTCCTCCCCGAGCAGCAGGGCATCCAACACGCGGACGTGCCCCAGGGCCAGGAGCAGCCCGGCGGCGATGGGCAGCACGAGCCACGGCATCCGGTCCAGGCCCACGCCGGCGAAGGAGCCCATGCCCCACAGCACGAAGCCCCGCAGGGAGCCCTCACCGGCCGCCACTTCAAGCACGCTGACGAGCGCGCCACCGAGGTGCCCCACCATGAGGCCCACGATGAGGAGCGTGACCGGATCCCCCAGACGGCGGTCGGCGAACACGATGCCCGCCAGCACCACCAGCGCACCGGCGAAGGCGGCCAATAGAAGCGCACCATCGGCCGCGGTCCCCAGCGCTGCGGAAAGGCCGGGCACCAGCAGGATCAGGGCCGCGCCCAACCCCGCACCGGAGCTGACGCCCAGCACGCTCGGGCCCGCCAGCGGATTGGCGAATAGCGTCTGCATCACCGCCCCGCTGCACGCCAGGGCCGCACCCACCATGAGGGCCGTCATCGCAGAGGGAAGTCGGACATCGCGCACCACCGCGACCAGCACCGGATCGACGTCGGATAGGCCGAGCAGCGCATGCACGACCTCACGTGTCGGGACCGCGACCGGCCCCGTGCCCAGGTGCAGCAGCAGCAGGGCCAGCAGCGCGAGGAGCGCGGCGACCAGAGCACCGACGGGACGCATCGGGCAAACATACGGCCCTGCGGGAGGGCGGTCCGGCATGCGGTTCGCTATGCCATCTTCGCACCATGCGTTCGTTGCTCCCCCTCCTGTTCGTGCTGGCCGCCTGTTCGGGTGTCGGTCGCCTGGCGAAGGAGGGCGAACGCTCCGAACAGGCCGGCGATCCCGAAGGCGCATACGCCTCCTACCGCACCGCGATGCTGGAGCGACCGGGACATGCCAGGGCGCGTGCCGGTGCGCAGCGGACCGGACAACAGATGATCCTTCAGCTGGAGGCCGCGGCGTCAAGCGCCTTCCTCGCCGGTGACCACGAGCTGGGCGAGCAGCGGTGGCGCACCTTGAACGAATTCGCCACACGCGCTTCCGTGGAAGGGCTCGTCCTGCGGCGGGATCCGCAGGTGGAAGAGCGGCGTCTGCAGGCCCGGCGATCGCATGTGGCGGGCTTGTACGACCGTGCGGTGCAGGCCTTCGAGGAGGAACGCTTCCTGCCGTGCCGCGAGCTCCTGAACGAGGTGCTGACCCTGGAGCCCGACCACGCCGAAGCCCCGCACCTGCGTCGCATGGCCGAACTGGAGCCGAAGTACCGCCTGGCCCGCAGGGCCTACGAGGAAGGCCGCTGGCGCGAGGCCCATTCCGGCCTTGACGCGGTGCTCGCCGAAGATCCCGCGTACAAGGATGCCCGTTCGCTGCGCGATGCGGCCCGCTCGAACGCCGGGTACACCCTGGCCCTGGTGGCGGTGGAGGAGCAGGGCGTGGCCGCACGCGCCACCTATGCGGCCCGGGTGAACGGTGTGCCCCCCGCCCTTGCCACCGCCATCAAGGAGGAGCTTCTGGCCCTGCGCGACCCGTTCATGGTGCTGGTGGCCCGGGAGCAGACCGAAGCCCTGCTCGCCGAACAGCAGCGCGCGCTGGACGGCATCCATGACGAGCGCTCCGCCGCGCGGGCCGGCCAGCTGTTGGGCGCCCGCTACGTGCTGATGACCAAGCTGCTGCGGTATGAGGAAGGCCTCGGGAGGCACCTGGAGATGCAGGTGAACCTGATGGACGCCAGCACCGGCCGCATCCACCGGTCGGAGCTCGTGCATGTGGCCAAGCAGGACCTGGGCCGGGGCGCCTCCGTGCGCAGCCTGCTGATCGCCAGGGCGGCCGAACGCGCCGCAGCACTGCTCAAGGGGTTCGACCCCGAGGCCCCCTAGTGGAAGTTCGCCGGGCCGCAGTAGAGCACGGCCAGCGAGGCGCCGCCCCAGCTGGTGCCGATGCCGATGCCCCCCACGGTCAACGCGCACAGCACCGGGGCTGCGGCGCCAATGATGATCCACACCCGCTTGGGTTCATCGATCGGATCGCCCTGCCCGGAACGAAGCCGTTGGAAACAGGCGCAGCCCACCGCGAAGCCGGCCAGCTCGAAGACCAGGTGCAGCAGGTGGTGCATCGTTGCACCGAAGATGGGGAGGAACCCCATCTTTGATGATATGCAAGCCGAGTTCATCCTCTACGTGCAGGTCCAAGAGCGCAGCCGCGACCTGTATCGCGTGCTGCTCGACCGGGATCCAGTGCTCGACGTGCCCGGCATGTCGGCGTTCGACCTGGGCGGCTGCACGTTGGGCTTGATGCCTTCCAGCGGCATCGCGCGCATCATCAGTCCGGCGCTGCCACATCCCGATCAGGGACACGGCGTGCCGCGCTGCGAGCTCTACCTCCGTGTGGCCGACCTGCCTGCGGCGATCCTGCGCGCGGAACAGGCCGGGCTCACCGTCATCTCAGCAGCCGCGGACCGCGATTGGGGCGACCGTGTGGCCTACTTCGCAGACCCGGATGGGCACGTGATCGCGCTGGCCGAATCCCTGACGCGTCAGCAAGGCTGAACGAACGGACCATGAAGATCCCGTTCGAGACCATCGACTGGTCGCAGCTGCCGGCCACCACGGTGAACGGCACGACTGGTGCGGCCACCATGCGTATCGTGCATCATGAAGGTCTACGCATCCGGATGGTCGAGTATTCGGCCAACTACCTCGCCGACCATTGGTGCCAGCTCGGGCATCTGGTCTTCGTGCTCGAAGGCGAGCTGATCAACGAACACGCCGATGGAACGGTGAATGTGCTGACGCCCGGCATGTCCTACCACGTGAGCGACGGGCTCAGTTCGCACCGCTCGCGGACGAACGGGCCGGTGAAGATGATCGTGGTGGATGGGGCGTTCCTGGGTTGATGCATCGGCAACTTGCAGGTCGACCCGGTGGGTCGACGCTATAAGGTCTCCGCTGTCCATCACATCCTCCTGTACCACCCCTTGATCCGCTCGCGGTCCAGCACCTGCTGCCAGTCGGGGCCGAAGGCGTGGTCCCACATGTGCGGCAGGTTGTAGGCCACTTCGGCCATGGCATCGAGGGTGGCCTCGTCCCAGTCCTTGCTCAGGTTGGCAGGCAGGTTCACGCCACGCTCCTTCACCATGTGCTTGAACTCGTGCACGTACGCACCGTACACATCCTCCAGCTGGTTGAAGGCCACGCAGTTCGCGAAGCAGTGGTGCATCTCCAGCACCTTGCCCAGGCCGTAGCTCAGTGCGTGGCACACGCCCACCTCGCTGTAGGTGAGGCTGAGGCCGCCCATGTAGCTGGCCACCATCAGCAGCTCGTCGCTCTTGGGGTCGCTGCGGTCGCGCTTCAGGTACACCTCGCGGCATAGCTCGAGCGACTTCTCGCTGTAGGCCTCCGCGAAGGTGTTCTTCTTGGTGCCGGTGATGGCCTCCACGCTATGGATGTAGGTGTCCATGCCGGTGTAGAACCACTGGTCGGTGGGCACGCTGGCGATCAGGTCAGGGTCGAGCACGATCTGGTCGAAGACGGTCCAGTCGCACTTGAGGCCGAGCTTCTTCACGGGGCCGGTGAGCACGGCGGTCATGCTCACCTCCGCACCGGTGCCGCTGATGGTGGGCACGCCGCAGTGGTAGATGCCGGGCTTCTTGATGAGGTTGAGGCCCTGGTACTGCACGCTGCTGCCCTCGTTGGTGAACATGAGGCTGAGCGCCTTGGCCACGTCCATCACGTTGCCACCACCGATGCCGACCACGCCGGCGGGCAGCCCGCGGCGGGCCAGGATGTCGTCGCGCAGGCCGTCGATCTGCTCCGTGCTGGGCTCCTTCTTGGTGCTGCAGAAGATCAGTTCGTCCGCCGCCTGCTTGGGGATGCGTGACAGGAAGTCCGCGTTCCCTTGGAAGAAGTGGTCCACCAGGAAGACCATGAAGCCCTTGTTGGCCGTGCGCTGCGGTTCGAGGATCTCGCCGAGCTTGCCGAAGCTGCCGCGGCCGTAGCAGGTCTTGGTGACGGACTTGAAGTTGCGGAACAGTTGCATGTCGATCGGATGATCAGACGATCGGATGATCAGATGATGGCCGACCGCTGAATGAGCCACAAAGGAAAGGCGTGGGACGTAGGGAAAGAAGCCGCAAATTCACGGCATGGAAACGGGCATCCTGTTCGGCTACACCGGCATCGACCTCCTGCGCATGGGCTTCGCCGCCATGGTGGCCATCCTCTTCCTGCAATCGGGGCTGGACAAGGCCCTCAACTGGAAGGGCAACCTGTCCTGGCTGACGGGCCACTTCGCGAAGTCGCCGCTGAAGGGCTCGGTGCCGCTGCTGCTGCCGGTGATCACGGCCATTGAGATCTCGGCCGGTACCTGCGCCGGGATCGGGCTGGTGCAGGTGGCCCTGCACGGCGACCCGAGCTTGGGAACGTGGGGCTGCACCCTAGGCGCGTTGGCGATCACCCTGCTTTTCTTCGGCCAGCGCGTGGCGAAGGACTACGCGGGGGCGGCGAGCCTGGTGCCCTACTTCCTGCTGTGTGCGGGGGGGATGTGGGTGTTCATGGCCTGACCCATGAGCCACCTGACCCCGAAGGGGTCATGGCATGTAGCTAAAGCGTCCCCGGCCACACGACCCCGAAGGGGTCGCAGCAGGTGTCCTATATTCACCAGGAGTCAATATCGGGCACCATGTCCACGTATTTCAAGTTGCATTACCACATCGTTTTCGGCACGAAGAACCGCGTGGCTTGTCTGGATAAGTCCTGGCGGCCCATGTTGTGGGAGTACATGGGTGGAACCATCCGGGGCCTTGGTGGCGTACCGCACGGCGTTGGCGGGTACAATGACCATGTTCACCTGCTGATCGACCTGAAGCCGACGCAGGTGATCACCGATGTGGTGCGCGAGCTGAAGAAGGCATCCACCGAATGGGTGCGGCAGCACACACGGGAGAAGACCTTCCAGTGGCAGGAAGGCTACGGGGTGTTCACGGTCGGATGGCGCGAGCGGGATGCGATCAAGGCCTATATCGCTGGGCAGGAGGACCATCATCGGCACAAGTCCTTCCGTGAGGAGCTGATCCACATGCTGAACGAGGCGGGCGTGGAATTCGATCCGAACTACCTGCCGTGAGGAACACCGGCTGCGACCCCTTCGGGGTCGAAATGCCCGCGACACGTTAACGCCCTGCGGGCTACATGCTGTGACCCCTTCGGGGTCATAAGCCACATCACTCGATCAGATCCGGGAAACCATTCAAGCTCGAAATGACCCCGGAGGGGGTCACAGCATGTAGAAATTGAATGCGACGATACCGCCACGACCCCGGAGGGGTCGCAGCCGGTGGTCCGCGTTAGGGACAGCAGCGGGTAGCCCACAGCCGCACGAGCCCCGGCTCAAGGCCGGGGGAGGGCGGCGAGGACTACGAGCGCATGGCCCGACGGCGCGGCGCTTTTGGACGCGCCGGAACGCCCAACCCGCCTTTCCAAGGAGAATGATTCATTTGATCAGCCTGAGAACCTGCCTGCCATACACCGGACAATCATACTCTATGCGATCATCATACTCAACGGCATCCCAAGGTGGATCGATCGGTACTGAATGAACGTGCCTTCCGTACAGGTCCGTAGACTCCGCTTGTAGTTCATCTTGAATCACTACAGAGCTCCCTGATCTGCCGATAAAAGGCCTGAACATCGCTTTCTCGTGTCGAACAAGCTCTGCACGCCGAACGCTGACCACTCCCCATTGATACAACGTTCTGAAAAAGAGTGTTTCCGCCTCCGGAATCAGTAGAAAATCGGACTCGTCGAGATCTCTGGCGGAATAGTCACTGGCCCATTCGAATCTCACTGTGATGCTTCCGCTGGAATAATGCACGCGAAACAAAGCTGATGCGTGCACTTCAGTTTCACCAACGGACTTCTCCGAGCAAAGGACATCTGGCACAATGGAGTCGTCGTCCAGTATACGCTCAATACGCAAAGGCGACATTGAAGAGGAGTTATGCCACCACCCCCTCCATCACCTTCTTCACCGCCCCTTCCACCTTCCCAAGGAACGCATCCAGCTCCGCCTCCGTCCACGTCACACGGATGTTGAAGCTCACCAGGCGGCTCATGACGGCGTCGCTCTTCGGAAAGGTCATCGTCTTGAGGTCCTGCGGGAGGCCGAGTTCGTGGGCCACCAGCTTGTAGGGCATGCTGAGGTCCTTGATGTGGTCCCACTGCTTGATGTAGTGGTACATGTTGTTGAACCAGTACATGGTGCCGATGCCCTGGGCACCGAGCTCCTTGTGCAGCGCGAAGGCCGCGTCGGCGCTGGGCAGCAGCAGGTGGAAGAAGGTGGCGCTGTCGCCGGCATTGTCGCATTGCTTGCGGAAGGCGAGGCCGGGGATCTTGGAGAGTCGCGCCTGGATGGTGGCCTTGTTCGCGCGCTGCTTCGCGACCATCAGCGGCAGCTTGCGCGATTGCGCGAGGCCGATGGCGGCGTTGATCTCGCCGATGCGGAAGTTGGTGCCCATGATGGGGTGCTGCTCCATGCCGCGGTTATCGCCCTCGTGGTTGTGGCCGTGGTCGCTCATGTACTCGGCGGTCTTGATCAGCTGCTCATCGTTGCTGATGATGACGCCGCCTTCGCCGCAGGTGGCGATCTTGAAGAAGTCGAAGCTGAAGCTGCCCATCCTACCGAAGAGGCCGAGGTGCTTGCCCTTGTAAGTGGCGCCGAGCGCCTGGGCGGTGTCCTCGATGAGCATGATGTTCTTTTCGTTGCACACGGCGAGGATGCCGTCGATGTCGGCCGCGGCGCCGCACATGTGCACGAGCAGCACGGCCTTGGTCTTCGGCGTGCAGGCGTTGCGGATGCCCTCGGCGCTGAGGCAGAGCGTCTCGTCGATCTCCGCGAAAACGGGGATGGCCCCGGCCAGGAGCACAGCTTCGATGGTGGCGACGAAGGTGAAGGGCGGCACGATCACATGGTCGCCATAGCCCACGCCGCAGGCCGCGAGCATGCTGCTCACCGCCGTGCTGCCGCTGCTCACCGCCAGCGCATGCTTCGCCCCGGTGAACTTGGCGATCTCGGCCTCGAACTCCTTCGCCTTCCACTGGCCCTTGCGCTGGGCGTCGTGGTTGTAGCGGAACAGGACGCCGGTGTTCAGGACGTCCATCACTTCCTTCTTCTCCTCTTCTCCGAAAAGTTCCGTGCCGGGCATGCTCGAACGCCGTAGCGTGGGTTTGGGCCGTTGCTCCGCCGATGCGGCGCGCAGGCGTTGGGTTCAGGATCGCTGCGAAGGTAGATGGAGCACAGGCGCACACGACGTGCCGGGCACCCGACGTTACCGCCCTGTTCCCCGCCATACCTTGATCCCATGGCACCACGCACCGCCCTCCTGCTGCTGATCACGGCCCTGTGCTCGATCCGCGCGCACGCCCAAGGCTGCAGCGATGCGGGGGTGTGCACGGCCGGTCCGTTCGGCGAGCCGCCGCTGCTGCTGGGCGACAGTGCGGCCGTGACCAACGAGCCCCGCCACCTGATGCGCCTCACCTTCAGCTACGCGGTGGGCGAGCAGGGCACCACGGTGATCCAGGAGGTGGCCGAACTGAGCCTGGGCCTCACGCGCCGGCTCGGCCTTCACGTGCGCCTGCCCTTCCAACAGGCCAGCGGTGAGCTCGGCTCCGTCAGCGGCGTCGGCGACCCGGTGGCGACCTTCAGCTACGCGGCCTGGCGCCGCGATCCGGTCCTGACGGATGGTCGAAGGATCCGGTGGAAAGGGGCCCGACGGCTGGACGTGTTGCTCGGCGTGAAGGCCCCGAGCAACAGGGCCGACGCCACCACCGACGACGGCAAACCGCTGCCCATGCCCTACCAGACCAGCCTGGGCACCACCGACCTGTTGGCGGGCATCCATTACCGGCACGACCGGTGGACCGTGGCGCTGGCCTACCAGCATGTGCTGAAGAACTCCAACGAGAACGCGTTCCACCACGAACGCTGGATGGACGACATGCGGGCCTTGGGCTACTTCGAGAGCCCCTTCCTACAACGGGCGAACGATGCGGTGGCCCGCTTGCAGTACGCCGTGCCCATCGGTCGCGTGACGGTGCAGCCGGGCCTGCTGGCCATCGTGCACCTGGGGCAGGACCGACGGCTGGCCACACCGGTGGACAGCAACCACACCCACGTGCTGAGCGCCGCCGTCGAGGAGGACGTGGTCGGCTCCGACGGCCTGACGGTGAACCTGACCGTGGACGCCCGCTGGCGCCTGAACGAGCGCTGGGCGGTGGAGCTGAGCTATGGCTCGCCGCTGGTGACCCGCACGGTGCGGCCCGACGGCCTCACGCGCAGCCTGGTGGCCACCCTGGGGCTGGCCTACCGCTTCGGGCGCTGAGCGGCGGCTATCTTGGCGCGACCCGTGCACGCGCCCTCCACTGTGTCCCCCACCCTGCAAGCCGCGCTGGAGGCCGTTCTCCGGCGTCACTTCGATGCGCCCGACGCCTGGCGGTCGCTGCCCGACCCCTTGCATCCGCTGGTCGACCTGGTGAACGCCCTGCGCCGCCATCGTCCGCGGCGACCGGAGGCACCCGCGCCGCTCACCGCCCTGATCGAGCTGTTGGAGCGCATGCCCGCGCACCGGGCCGCCTTGGCCGCCTGCGTGCATGCACAGGTGGAGGGCCGCAGCCTGCGCGGCGCCCTCACCGATCCGGGCATCCTGGCCCACAGCGACCTCTTCGGCGAGGTGCTGCGCCGCGTGCGCAAGAAACTGCTGCCCGAACTGCCCGAGGAGGGTTCCATCCAACGACTGCTCGTACAGCTCTTCTACCAGCGCGGCGACGACCGCTGGCTGTCGCGCATCCCGGATGACGATGCGCGCACCCTGTTCCGGCTGCTCGGCGGGCGGGCCTTCCGCGCGGACGGCGGCGACGACGGGGCCTATGCCGAGGTGCTGCAGGCGGCCGTGGTGCTGGGCCACCGGGTGACCGGCCGCGCCATGGAACCCGAGCTGCTGCGCATGGTGCCCGACCTGGACCGCTACGAGAATCCCTTCCTCGCCCTGCAGCGCGAGCTGGACGACCTGCAGCAGCGGGTGCATCGCGACGGGCAGCTCATCCGCACGGACGATCTGGACCATCGGCAGCTGCTGGTGCTGCTGGGCCAGTGCATGGCCACCATCGACCAGGCCTTCGCCAACAGCGCCACCCAGGGCATCAGCCTGCGGGTGAACCAGAGCCTGCTGCGCATGCGGCAGCAGCTGGAGCGCATGCGCGTGCTGCTCGATCTGGCGGCCGTGTCCCCGGAGGCGGATGCGGAGGACCGCACCGTGGCGCTGGCACGGACCCTGGCCGTGATCAACGGCGGCCGCAACAACATCCGCGATCTGCTGGCCGAGAGCACCCAGCAGGTGTCCTTCGAGATCACGCAGCACACGGGCCGCACCGGCGAGCACTACATCACGTCCACGGCCGCCGAGTACCGGCACATGTTCCTGAGCGCCGCGGGCGGAGGGGCCATCGTGGCCTGCATGTGCATCGTGAAGGTGATGCTCGGCCTGCTGCACCCGCCGCTGTTCGTCAAGGCGCTGCTCGCCAGCCTCAACTACGCCGCGGGCTTCATCCTCATCTACCTCACGGGCGCCACCCTGGCCACCAAGCAGCCCGCGATGACCGCCGCCACACTGGTCCGCAGCCTCAAGGAGGATCCGGGGGGTGACTATGCGGCCTTCGCCGAGCTCTTCGCCCGCCTGTTCCGCTCGCAGTTCGTGGCCTTCATGGGCAACGTGCTGCTGGCCTTCCCCGTGGCGTTGGGGCTGGTGGCCGGCCTCCACGCCCTCACCGGCTTCAACGTCGGCGGCCACGCCTGGCTGAAGCTGGTCAACGAGCTCAACCCGGTCACCTCCCTGGCGCTCCCCCATGCCGCCATCGCCGGGGTCTTCCTCTTCCTGTCGGGCCTCATCGCCGGCAGCGTGGCCAACACCACCCGGCACGAGCGGATCCCCGAGCGCATCGCCGAGCACCCGTGGCTGAAGCGGACCGTGGGCACCCGCGGCGCCCGCCGCCTGGCCGACCTGTACGCCCGGCGATGGGCGGGCATCATCAGCAACCTGTGGTTCGGCGTCTTCATGGGCAGCACCGCCGCCATCGGCCTGTTCTTCGGACTTCCGCTGGACATCCGCCACATCACCTTCGCGGCCGGCAACCTGGCCATCGGCCTCTTCGGCTCCGGGTGGCAGCTCGGCCCGTGGACGCTGGTATGGAGCGTAGTGGGCATCGGCCTCATCGGCTTCGTCAACTTCGCGGTGAGCTTCGGCCTCAGCCTCTCCCTGGCCATGCGCAGCCGCGCCATCCCCTACCGCGACCTGTCCGCCATCCTGCTGGCCATCGGTCGGCATGCCCGGCACCACCCGCTGCGCTTCCTGGTGCCCACGCGCGCCAGCGTCCGGGCCGAGGTGCCGAACAGCTGATCCCGCCCACCCGCATGCGCGCCGCCCTCGCCCTCAGCCTGCTGCCCGCCCTGCTCCACGCCCAGCTGGACCTGCCCATCTTCGGCAAGCAGGACGTGATCAACGGCTACGCGGAGGATGTGGAGGGCGAGGTCCTCTCCTACTTCAGCGTGTACCCCGAGCATGCCACCACGGCCCTGCTCACCCGCTGCACCGATGGGAAGAAGGCGATCGCGTGGGAGACGGCCGCTGTGCCCAAGGACCTGAAGGGCGACTACACCTACTTCAGCTGGATCGCGGCGCACAACAGCACCACCAGCGGTGGGGTTCGCAGCTTCGATCTGTTCATTGGAGATCAGAAGGCGCTCACGTTCACCACGCACCACAGCACCAAGCCGGGCACATGGTCGGCAGTCGGATCGGACAGCACCAAGCTCGTCTTCGAGTTCAGCAAGGTGGATCGCCACGGCGATGCGCATGGCTTCGCGCACTTGCGCGTACCGCGGAAATACATCACGCCAGGACAGCCGCTGCGGCTGAAGGTGGTGGGCCACGCGCAGGACAGCCCGGACTGGTTCATGACCTTCCGGTACACGTTCGAGGAGAAGGTGGAGGTGGAAGCGCTGCCGTTCGTTTACAAGGAAGGATCATCCAGGCAGCTGCAGGTCACTGTGATGCACTTCGGCGGACCAGAAGAACTTATCGTGTGGGTTGGTGATCGTGCTGAAGGCTACTACTTCGATGTGCATCATGGATTGCAGGTGATCGAGGTTCCATTGCCCAACACGAACACGACCTCGATACTTAGAGTTCATGCACAACTCGGCAAGGAACTCGAAGCGCGAAATGTTGATACGACGTTATTGTTGGAGCCCATCCTCCACCGCGACATCCACCTCGTCCACCACAGCCACACCGACATCGGCTACAGCCACCTGCAGGCCGAGGTGGAGCGGATCCAGAACAACAACATCTGGAAAGCGCTGGAGCTGATCGACCGCACGAAGGACTATCCGGAGGACAGCCGCTTCGTGTGGAACGTGGAGAGCCTCTGGGCCGTGGAGAACTTCCTGGGCATCGCCAGCGAGCAGGACAAGCAACGCTTCATTGCGGCGGTGAAGAGCGGTAGCATCGCCCTCAGCGCGAACTACGCCAATATCCTCACCGGCCTCTGCACGCCGGAGGAAATGCACTGGATCGTGGAGTACGCCGATTCGCTGCGGAAGTGGTACGACCTGCCGATCACCATGGCCATGCAGACCGACATCCCCGGCATGAGCTGGAGCATGGTGGACGCCTACGCCTCGCACGGCATCCGCCACCTGAGCCAGGGGCCCAACTACATCCCCGACATGCCCGACGGCGGCGACCGCATCGGCAGCACCCTGCGTGAGCAGGGCGACAAACCCTACTGGTGGAAAAGCACGACCGGTCGCGACAGCATCCTCGTATGGACAGCCGGCCAGGGCTACGGCGGCTGGCACGGTTACACGGCCGGGGCCATCAAGGGGCGCGGCACACGGAAGATCGCCGCGTACATGAACGATCTCGCCGCAAAGGGCTATCCCTACGACATGGTGCAGTGGCGCTACAACATCGTGAGCGACAACGGTCCGGTGGACAGCACCCTCAGCGACTTCGTGCGCGAGTGGAACGCGAAGTACAGCTCACCGCGCTTGATCATCGCCAATGCGGGCACGATGATGCAACAGTTCGAGGAGAAGTACGGCAAGCAGATCCCCACCTGGAGCGGCGACTTCACGCCCTATTGGGAGGATGGCGCGTACAGCACGGTGAAGGAGGAAGGTGATGTGCGCGTGCTGAGCGCGCGACTTTCCAATTTGATCGATGCGGCCAAGATCCTGAAGAAGCCCATCGACCCGCACCTGCTCTGCCGCGCCAAACGCAGCATCGTGATGTGGCACGAGCACACCTGGGGCGCGTGGTGCAGCATCAGCGATCCGGATGCGCACTTCACCACCGACCAGTGGCGCGTGAAGAAGGCGTTCGCGGATAGTGCGGGGTGGTATGTGGAGCAGATCGAAGGCAGGTTGAGCAGGGATCTAACGACCGACTCCATCTACGTTCTGAACACCCTTGATCAAGCTCGAAGCCGCCCCATACGCGTGAAGCCACGTTCACCGGCAGAGCGAAGTGTAGTCGACGCTGAAGGGAGAGTCTACGATACTGAAATGCTTGTGAATGGTGATTTAGCCTTCTCTGGTGGAGCAAACAAGCACTCGCTGAACAGCTATTCCCGCAGCACGGTACGGGTACCAGCAAGTGGGGTGTTGGCCTATGCCTATACAACTGAGCCGGGATGGACTGGCGCTTTTCGATACTTGGCGGGATTGCGAGCCGATACAACCGACCCAAGCATTGACGGGCTAATTGAATGGCAACGCCAACTTCTCAACGACAGTGAACCGGACCAATGGCCAAGAGCAAGGAACAATCATGACCTGAACAATGGCCAGCTTGTGAACGACTCGCATCTTTCACTGAGCCTTGGTGGAACTGATAGCATCGAAGTGTTCGTCGACGATGCGACAATACCCATTCATGTGAGGACCATTGTGCACAAGCGTGCTGTCCGCGACAAAGAATCCCTCCACCTCGCCCTCCCCTTCACCATCCCCAACGCCACCGTCCGCATCGGCATCGGCGATACCTGCGTGACGCCTGAGAGCGGAAGGATCCCCGGCAGCAACAACGACTTCTTCTGCGCCCAGCGCTGGATCGACGTGAGCAACGACAGCATGGGCGTCACCATCGTATGTCCGCAAGGCGCGCTCTGGGAAGTGGGCGAGATGGTGGACGAGCGCAAGGTGAACCCCGGCAAGGGCACGAACCCCGAGTACTACAAAGCCTGGAAGACCGAGGCGAGGAGCAGCAGCACCATCTACCTCTACGCCCTGAACAACACCTGGCACACCAACTTCAAGGCCGACCAGGAAGGGCCGATCACCTTCGACATCTATCTGAAGATGCACGGGCCGTTCAAGCTGGATGACGCGCGGCGGTTCGGGCTGGAGATGACGCGGCCGTTGATCACGTGGTGGAAGTAGCGATCAGAAGATCAGAAAATGAAATGATCAGATGATCTGGTGCGCGCACGGATCTGGATGATCAGCTTGGCGGACAACATTATCCAATCATCTGATCCGCCAATTATCTGATCGCTCGCTGGTACACCCGGTACCGCTTCCACACCACCGCGCCCAAGCGCTCCAACTCGGCGCGCATGCGGGTGTTGCGCTGCATCACGAGGTGGCTGTCGAGGTGCGTGAAGCCGCGCTGGCGAGCGGTGTCGAAGAGCGAGATGGCCAATGCGGCGGTGAGGCCCTTGCCCTGCAGATCGGGACGCACGGCACCGAGCAGGAGGTCGAGCTGCTTGGAGCGTTTCATGGCGCGCAGGATGTGCAAAAAGCCGAAGGGGAACAGTCGTCCGTTAGCGCGTACGAAGCCCTCGCTCATGTCAGGACTGGCGATCACGAAGGCGACAGGTTCGTTGTTCGCATCGGCGATGAGGCGCACGAGCTGCGGATCGAGGATGAACATGTACTTGGCCGCCAGCGCGCGCATCTCGGCCTCGCTCATGGGCGCGAAGCCCAGCAGTTCACCGTAGGTCGCGTTCACGAGACGCAGCACAGGAACGATCCACGGCTTCAGGTCGCGCTTCGAGTGAAGGGGCACGCGATGCAATCCGTGGTGGCTCAGGCAGCGGTCCGCGATGAGAGCGTAGCTCGCCGGCAGCGCGCTCGGGATGTCCATGCGGTAGCTGAGCATATCCTCAAAAGGCGCGTAGCCGCATGCTTCCACCAGCGCGGGCATCCAATCGGGGTTCGTGGGCGTGGCGATCACGGGCAGGTGGTCGAAACCTTCGATCTGCAGGCCCTGCGGGTCCTTGTCGCTGAAGCCGAAGGGACCGATCACGCGGTCCATGCCCTTGATCCTCGCCCATTCCTCCACCGCGCCGATGAGCGCTTGCACCACCTCCGCATCGCGGATGCAATCGAGTTGGTAGAAGCGCGCGGTCTTCTCGTTGTGCGTTTCGTTGTAGCTCCGATGGATGATGCCCATGATGCGGCCAACGGCAACGCCATCGCGCCAAGCGATCCAGCGCTCGGCATCGCAATGCGTCAACTGCGGGTTCTTGCGCGGGTCGTGCAGCTCGCGCTCGTCGGCAAGCAGCGATGGAACGCGATTCGTGCGCTGATCAGGCAGGCGGAAGGGCAGCCGGATGAAGCGGTCCAGGTCCCCGCTCCCTTCCAGCGCACGCACCGCGACGGCCCGTCCCATCCCGCCAAGGTCGCAAGCTGCCCGCACATGCTACTTTTCGCAGCCCGCCGGGCCAGCCGGCGGCCCTCCCGCATGAAGAAGCGCATCCTCAACTCGTTCGGCGGCCTGGTGTACTCCAGCGGCCCGAAGGGTTCCGGTCAACCCACGGCCCCGCCCGGACAGCAGGACCTCCGCATCCACCTGGACCGCCTGGGCGGCAACAAGGTGGTGACGCGCATCGTGGGCTTCACGGGCAAGGAGGCCGATCTCGACGACCTCGGCCGCACGCTCAAGAGCAAATGCGGCGTGGGCGGCAACACCAAGGACGGCGCCATCCTCTTGCAGGGCGACCACCGCGACAAGGTGCTGGCCTACCTGACGGAGAAGGGGTACAAGGCGAAGAAGGCGGGGGGCTAGGTCATGTGACCATGGGTTCATGCGACCAGGTGACCATGCGTTCAAATGCGCATCCAGAAGGCGGGACCGATCGTGCTCATGTGACCCGCAGACCGCCTGGATCGAGCGCTGAATCATACTGAAGGATGGATCCGTGCCGGAGGACGCCGATGCATAGGCAGCCTGAGGCGATGTGGGCGGTCTGGGCGTGCGCCACGGCCCTGATCGGCTTCAACCTGGCGCAGCATGCGGTCTGGCTGGACGAAGCGCAGGCCTGGTGCCTGGTGCGGGACAGCGTGTCCTGGACCGAATGGCGATGGAACATGCGCGACGAAGGCCATCCCTGGCTGTGGTACGCGCTGTTGTTCCCCCTGGCCAAGGGCGGCCTGCCGGTGTGGAGCATGCAGGCCCTGCATGGCGTGATCGCCAGCACCACGGTCGCCGTCGTGCTCTTCCGGGCCCCCTTCCCCCTGCTCGTCCGGGTCGCCGTGGTGTTCGGCCATTTCTTCGTGTTCGAGTTCGCGGCGCTCTCGCGCAACTACGCGCTCGGCGGGCTGTTGCTCCTGGTGGCCGCGGGCATGGACCGGCGTTCACCGTGGCGCACCGTGATGCTCGTCCTGTTGGCACAGACCCACCTCTGGGGCACCTTGGTGGCCCTCACCTGGATCGCGGCGGACGTGTGGGAGCAACGCCGCGCCTCCTGGATGCTGCGGCACGCCATACCCGTGCTGGCCTCGTGCGCCCTGGCCCTGGCCTGCGCCCTGCCCGCGGAGCCCCTGCCCTACGGTCCGGACCCGGCCCGGTTGCTGGACCCGGACCACCGCGCGCGGCTGCTGCGCTTGCTGACGGCCGTGGCGGTCCCCTGGCCCGACCCGGGCGCAGCCCATGTATGGGGGAGCTCGCTGCCGTGGCGCGCCCCGGTGTGGATCGCGGAGTCGCTCGGCCTGGCCGCTTTGCTGTCGTCCATCGTCCTGCTGCCCGCAAATGGCCCTGGAAGGTGGCGCTTCGCGGCCTGCACCTGCGCCGTCCTCGCACTCCCTCTGGTCGCTCCCTTCCACGCGATCCGCTATGCCGGCCCTCTCGTGTACGTGGCGGTCGCGCTGGCCTGGAAGGACGGCACGATCGGCGTGCCCGCCCCTCCATGGCGGACGGCCCGGAAGGCCCTGGTCGCCGCGCTGCTCCTGGTCCAAATGACCGGGGGCATCCTGGCCTCCCGGCACTTCGCACAACGGCCCTTTTCCCTGGCCGCCGCCACGGTGGACCGGGTGCGGACCGACGGCCTGGCCGAGCTGCCCTTCATCGTGGACCGCCTGGCCTTGGCACCTGCCGTGAGCGCGTCGTTGGGCCGGCCCGTCCTGCTCGCCACCGATGGCCACGCACGAAGCTTCGTCCGCTGGCATCCGGCCACGCCCGATGCCTCACCGGCACAGCTGCTCGACCTGGCGGAACGCTTCGCCCGTCCCGGGGTGCACGTCCTGAGCCGTGCACCGATCGATCCGTCCGCCTGCGCCGCCCGCGGCCTGCACCTTGTCGTGCTGGGCACCTGCACGGGCGGCGAGATCCGCGCGGAGGATGGGGTGCTGCAGCGCATCACGACCCGGTGAACCACCTTCGCCCCGTGGCCAGCCGGAAACCCGCCCCCAGGACCTACCGCTTCACCGCTCCGCTGGAGAAGATGAGCGCGCAGATGGCTTTCATGTACGTCGAGGTGCCCATCGACGTGGAGAAGGAGTTCGGCACCCGGGGACGTGTGCGGGTGCTGGGCACGGTGAACGGTGTGGCGGTGGACCGCGCGCTGATGCCCCAGAAGAGCGGCGTACACATCATCATCCTCGGGGGCGACATCCGCAAGGCGGCCAAGATCAAGCGCGTGGGCGACCCGGTGCACGTGGAGTTCTGGAAGCATCCGAACCCGGATGAGCTGGACCTGCCCGAGGCCTTGGCCGAGACGCTCGCCTTCCTTCCCGAGATGAAGGCCGCATGGAATGCGCTGACGCCCGGGATGCGGCGCAGCATGTGCTATTGGGTGGGCAGTGCCAAGACCGAGGCCACACAGGCCAAGCGGGTGGCCGAGCTGCTCCGGCGCTTCGAGGCCGGCGACTTCCAAGTGGGCCAAGGCCCCCGCGACCGACCACCTCGTCGGTGAACGGGCCCGCTCCGTCGGGCCGGACTCAGGGTCGGTCCGGTGCGGTGGTGACGGATGGTTGCCCGGCTTACCTTGGGCACCCTTGTTGACCCACCCCATGCTTCGCATCCTCACCCTTGGCGGCCTTGTGCTGACCGTCCTTCCCCTCGTGGCCCAGTTCCCCGCCGCCCTGCCCGGTGATCGCACCTGGGTGAACGCCCTCGGGCAGCAGATCGCCATCAGCCCGCCGGTGGCGGCGCGGCGTGTGGGTCCGCTGCGCGACCTGCCCACCTTGACCGAAGAGGACCTGAGCGCCGCCGAGCGCAAGCTCACCCGCAACATCCAGGTGCAGCGGGAGGCCGTGAACCCCGAGGCGCTGCCGAAGGGCGAGGATCCGGCCCTGCAGAAGAGCGCGGCCTCGCGTCTGTCCCGCCAACCCCTGGTGAGCTTCGCCGGGCAGAACGGATCGGGCATCCCGCCCGACCCCACCGGATCGGCCGGCCCCAACCACTACCTGCAGTGCGTGAACACGGCGTGCCGGCCCTTCACCAAGACCGGCGGCAGCGCCGGCGGCTCCTTCAGCCTCGCCAGCCTGTGGCCCGGCAGTTCCAACGATGGCGACCCCATCGTGCTCTACGACCGCCATGCCGACCGCTGGTTCGTAAGCCAGTTCCAGGTGAGCGGCAACGAGATCCTCATCGCCGTCAGCGAGACCAACGACCCCACGGGCGACTACTACACCTATTCGTGGTCGTTCTCCCAGTTCCCCGACTACCCGAAGTTCTCCATCTGGTGGGATGGCTACTACATGACCTCGAACAGCACGCACACCGCCGTGGTGTTCGAGCGCGAGAAGATGCTTCAGGGGCTTCCGGCGCAGCGCATCCAGCTGTCCGCCCCCAGCGCGTCCAACGCCGGGTTCCGGTCGGTGCTGCCCGCCGATGCCGACGGCGACCTGCCGCCCAACGGCACGCCCTGCTACTTCTTCAACCTGGAGGATGACGCCTGGGGCGGCGTGCCGGACGACCGCATCAAGATCTACGAGATGACCACCGACTGGGCCACGCCCTCCAACACCCAGGTGGTGCAGAGCCTGACGCTGAACACCCAGCCCTTCGACACCAACTTCGGTTTCGGCTTCAGCAACATCAGCCAGCCCGGCACCAGCGACAAGCTCGACGCCGTGGCGCAGATCTTCTATTTCCGCGCCCAGCATGTGCGCTTCGTGGGCCACAGCAGTGTGATGCTCTGCCATGTGGTGGACGTGAACGGCGGCAACCGCGCCGGCATCCGCTGGTACGAGCTGCGCGACGCCAATGACGGCAACTTCAGCATCCACCAGCAGGGCACCTGGGCGCCCGACAACGGCAACCGCTGGATGGCCAGCATCGCCATGGACAACCAGGGCAACATCGGCATGGGCTACTGCCACACGAACCCCAGCACGAACGTGTTCCCGGGCCTGCGCTACACCGGCCGCTACGCCAACGACCCCGCCGGCGAGATGACCGTGCCGGAACAGACCATCATCGACGGTGGTGGATCGCAGACGGGCTTCAACCGCTACGGCGACTACTCACACACCGCCCTGGACCCCAACGGCACCACGTTCTGGTTCACCGGGGAGTACCTGAGCGCCAGCGGCCAGCCCCGGACGCGCATCGCCTCCTTCGACCTGGTGGCCACCGTGGGCCTGGATGGCGACGCGGTGATCGCCCAGAACACGGTGAACGCCTGGCTGGATGGCTCGGACCTCCGCGTGCAGTACACCGGCGCTCCGGGCGATGACCTGGTGGCCGACCTGATGGGCATGGACGGGCGCATCGTCCGCAGCCAGCAGGTGAGCGCCCCGGTCGGCAGCTGGCAGGGCCGTTTCAGCACCGAGGGCCTCGCCGGTGGCGTGTACTTCGTGCGCGTGGGCAACACTGCGGGTCAGAAGGTCCAACGCGTCGTGCTGCCATGAGGCGGGGCCTGAGCGGCCTGCTGGCCGCGGTCGCGGTGCTGGTCGGTTGCGCGGGCGGGAAGAGCACCCCGTCCGGCACATCAAGCGCACCTCCTCCGGGGCATACGCTGGGCACCGTGACGCTCGCGCACGCCGCAGAGGGCTGTCCGGTGCTGATCGCGCTGGAACCGCCCGGTGAGCTCGGCCACCTGATGCCCGTCGGGTTGGACGAGCGCTTCCGGAAGGAAGGGCTGAAGCTGAGCTTCACCTACACCCTGTCGCGCATCCACTCGGGCGGATGCAACCAGGGGACGCCGGCGGTGCTCGACAGCATCGCGGTGCAGTGAGCGCTCAGCGCTTGCGGAAGAAGCCGTTGGAGTACTCGTTCGCGTACAGCACACGCACCTTCTCGGGCTTGTCGCCGAAGAACTCATCGCAGGCCCGCTTCACGCCCGGCGATTTGTAGCCCATGGATACGCCCCTGCGCGGGAAGACCGCCTCATCGTAGTACACCGCGATCATGCCGATGGCGCCGGGCGACATCCGCTCGTACACATGGGGCAGGATGTGCTTGGTGCTCTCGTACAGGTCGCCGTCCAGCAGGGCGAATGAGATGCGTTCCGGAAGCCCTTGGGGCACGGTATCCTGGAACCAGCCCTTGTGCACGACGGGCAATTCGAGCCCGAGCTTCTTGAACTTATACTTGAACAGCTCGAGCGGTGCGGCCATGAAGCCCTTGCCGTAGACGCCGTCCGCCAGGTCCGAGCCCGTGATCTCCGGCAGGCCCTCGAAGCTGTCAAACGCGTACAGCCGTTTCTCCGGGGCCAGCTGCTTGAGCATCTTCTGCATCACGATCGTGCTGTTGCCCGCATTGCATCCCAGCTCCACCACGTCCCCCGGCACCTTATACGCGATCGTCTGGGCCAGCAGGTGGAACAGGTTCATGCGCGACTCCACGTTTGCCATGCTCGGCGGGGCCGGGCTGATCTTGATGGGGATGCGCATCTTCCGCAGTCCCTTGTTGACCAACATCTGCCAGGTCTTCGGCGTGCGGTGGTCCCAATCGAAGGTGGTGGCGATGAACGCGTTGTCCATGCAGGATGAAAATGAGGTGAAAACGGCGCGAACATAGGGGAAGATGCCCCCCTCGTCCAGTGGCATCCACCAACACGGTGTTGTGAACTACCCGACCGGACCTGCTCAGCGTGCCCCGTTGCCGCCCGGCGGATCATGACTCGAACACCAGGCTCTCCGGTGCCGCGCCCAGGTCCAGCAGCAGCGCCTTCAGGTCGGTCACGAAGCTCTCCGGACCACAGAGGTAGAACCGCTGATCGAAGTCGCGGACCAACTGCACCAGGTCGTCCCGGTCGATGCGGCGGTCCCGGAAACCGATCACGTTCTCCCGCGTGAAGGTCTTCAGGTAATGCCGGCCCAACATGCGACCGAGCTCCGCGTCAAGGAACACATCCCCGGCCGTCCTGTTGGACCACACCAACGTGTGCCCCTTCAGGGCTTTGTGCTGATGCAGCTGCCGCAGGATGGCCAGGAAGGGCGTGATGCCCGCCCCACCGGCGAAGAGGACGCCCGGCCCCTTGTAGGTGATGGTGCCGAACGCTTCGCCCAGCAGCAGGTGGTCGCCCTTGCCCACGGTGCGCATCCGCCAGGTGACCCCCTGGTGCTCGTCGTAGATCTTGATGATCAGCTCCAGCGTGCGGGCGCCTGGCAAGGCCGTGAAGGTGAAGGGACGCGCCTTGTCGCGCCAGCCATCGCTGTCCACGGCCACCATGCAGCCCTGGCCCGGTGTGAACCGGAATCCCTTGGGGCGGCTGAGCGTGAACCGCTTCACCGTGGTGTTGAGGAACTCGGCGCCAAGCACCTCCACGCGTTGCGGTCCGCCTGGTGTCAACGCGGTCACTTCATCCGACGTGCTCACGGAAGCGCACAGTGGTAGGCCGCGGCCATGGGGTCGCAGCGCTCGAACAGCGGCAGCTCCATGCCCGGGCGCACCAGCAACAGCTCCCACGGGTCGGCCACGGCCAGGAAACGGGCGCCCGAGGGGGTGAGCTCCAGATGCAACGCCCGGTCATGGGAGCGTTCATGGCGGGGCGTGCACAGCATGTGGCGCATCAACGCGCCCTCGCCGATGCCGGTGCGTTTGGTGAAGGACCGGAAGTCCATATAGCCTTCCATCAGGCGGTCGCGCAGGTGATCGGCCCGCTGCACCTTCCACACATCGCGGCCTGCCTGTTCGCGCATCTGCCGCACCAGTTCGAACTGGTCGTGCGTGGGCTCGGCATAGGTGGGCTTGAACACCGCGTCAGTGGCGGGGTCCTTCCGCAGCTCGGCCATCAGGGCGGCCCCGCGCTGTTGCCGCACCAGGATCAGCTCCTTCTCGGGGATGTGGAGCAGGTACTCGCTGCCCTTGGGCGTGGGCACGTAACCGTGGTAGCGTTGGAACTCGCCGTTGACCTCGCGGCGGCGGATCAGCCCCAGGCGGACCAGAGGGCCCAGATCGGCCCGGGGGCCGAGGAAATCGTCCAGTTCCTCCTGCCCTTGTTCACGGGCACGGAGGATCCTGTTCCAGCGGATATCGAACACGGCCGAGCTCATGGTGCCAAAGTGAAGGCCGGCACCGACCGTTCCGAAGGCCGACCCTGCGGCGTTCATCAACAGGGTTCGTTTGAAGGAATGGGGTTGACGGCGCTATCCGCTTGGCCGTCAAGCACTGTCGCGATCGAAGCGGCTTGTTCACCGCCGCTTGTGCACAACCCGCCGGCCGTGGGCGGGCATCCGATCACGACTCCCTGCCACCGGGTTCCTTCCCCGACGAGGCCTGCGCGGCCTGCTCCTGCTCGTCACGGGCGATCATGCGCTTCACCAGCTTGAGGGTGGCCTTGCGCTTGCGGTTGCGGTTCTGTCTGCTCTTCTGCGGCATGATCGGGGGTGATGCCGCAAAGATGGGACGCTCGCCTCACCCGCCGGACAACCTCGCCCCGTCCACATCGGTCATGTTCCCACCAGCCCCGCTCCCATGCGCCCCCACCTCCTTCTCGCCGCCATCGTGCTGAGCACGACCCTGTCCGCCCAGAACTCGTGCAGCACGGCGCTCCCCATCGGCCCCGGCATCCATCTGGTGCCCGCCATCACCGGCACACCCGCCACATTGGTCTGCACGGAGGATGCCGTGATGGCCTCTGCCAGCACTTGGTATGCCTACACGGCGGTGCAGGATACGAACGTGCGCATCGTCACTCAGGTCCAGGGCCAGCCCGACCAGGATACCCGCGTCAGTGTGGCCACGGGCGCATGCGGCGCCCTGGGCTGCCTCACCGGCGATGATGACTCGGGCCCCAACCTCACCTCGGCCTTCAGCTTCCGCGCCGAACAGGGCACCACCTACCGGATCATCATCGAGAACAAGAACGGCAACCAGGGTTGCGCCTTCGAGCTCTCCGAGTTCGCCAACCCCTCCGCACCGGTGGACATGGTCTCCTTCAGCGGTTTCGGCCTGAACGACCCGCAGCCCATCCTGGGCGTGGTGGACCTGAACGACGACGGGCTGGACGACCTCGTGGTGCCGGGGGAGTTCGCGATCACCGTGCATCATCAGCAGGCGGACGGCTCCTTCGTGCCCCAGGTGACCCCGCATGCGCTGATCGCCAACCCGGCCTCGCAAGGCCTGGCCGTGGGTGATATCGACAACAACGGCCGGCCCGACCTCTTCTACGCCGGTGCACAGAACAGCTTCCACGTGCTGATGGCCGATGCCAACGGCACCAGCTACGCGCCCAATGCCATCAGCCTCGGCGGGGCCACGTTCCGGAACAACCTGGTCGACGTGGATGTGGACGGCCATTTGGACGGCTTCGTCACCAGCGACCTGGCCCTCAACCTGCTGCTGCACAACGATGGCGCCGGGAACCTGGCGTTCACCAACCACACCTACGGCACGATCTGCGGCAACAAAGCGTCCATCTGGACGGACGTGGACAACGACGGTCGGGTGGACGCCTATTTCACCAAAAGCGGTTGTTCTGAAGAGGATGTGCTGATGCACAACGACGGCAACCTGGTGCTGACCGCGGTGAACGACCCGGTGGTGGGTCAGGACCACGACAGCAGGAGCAGCGCCTGGGGCGACTTCGACAACGACGGGGACATGGACGCCTTCGTGGGCGCGAGCGGCAGCCCCAACTGGAGCTTCCGGCACCTGCTGCTGCGCAACGACGGCAATGGCGGGTTCACCAACGTGATCCTGGGTTCCGGGCTGGACGTGTTCCACGCCACGGGCACCGAGTGGGTGACCCACGACCTGAACAACGACGGTCGGCTGGACATCCTGGGCGGAGGGCGCGTGCACTATGGCATTGGAAACATGCAGTTCGTGCGCGGCGGGGTCGTGTTCCCAGAAGCCATCGGCGACCTGAACAACGATGGGTCGCTGGACCTCGCGAACCTCAACCTGGTGATGCTCAACAGCGGCACGGCGAACCATGGGCTGCGTGTGCGGACCGTGGGCACCGTCAGCAACCGCAGCGGCATCGGCGCGCGGGTGGAGGTGCACACGGCACAGGGCCTGCAGATCCGCGACATCCGCAGCGGCGAGGGCGCGCGCTTCATGAGCAGCCTCTACGCCCATTTCGGGCTGGGCCCCTCCCCCGTCATCGACCAGGTGGTGGTGCGCTGGCCCAGCGGCATCGTGGACGTGGTGCCGATGCCTGCGGCGGACACCCTGCTCACGGTGGTGGAAGGCACCATGCCCATGGGGTTGAACGAGGCTGAACGGACCACGCTTCAACTGTACCCGAACCCGGCCGCCGACCGCCTCCACCTCGCGGATCCCGCCCCATGGGCCGGTGCCGAGTTGCGCATCCTGGATGCCCTGGGCCGGGAGGTCCTCCGCACCACCGCTGCGCGGAACGGGGTCGACGTCTCAGGCCTGCGGCCGGGGACCTATTGGCTGCGGCTATCGCGCGGGACCGAGGTGCGCGCCTGGCCGTTCGTCAAGGTGTGAGGCGGGCGTGGTTAGCGACGCCGCCGACCACCGGGTGACGATCCCGATCGGTTCCGGCGATCAATACCCCGCCAACCGTTCCACCGCCGCCTTCAACCTGCCCTTCGGCAGGAAGCCCTGCTCCAACGGGATGGCGAAGGGCACCGGCGTATCCCAGCTGGCCACGCGCACGATCGGCGCATCCAAGTGCTCGAAGGCGTGCTCGGCGATGATCGCCGCCAGTTCGCCACCGAAGCCGGCGGTCAGCGTGTCCTCGTGCAGCAGCAGCACCTTGCCGGTCTTCTTCACGCTGGCCAGGATGGTCTCCACATCCAGCGGCACCAGCGTGCGCAGGTCGATGATGTCGATGTCGATGCCCGTCTCCCGCTGCACATCGGTGGCCCAATGCACGCCCATGCCGTAGGTGATGATGCTCATGGCCGAGCCCTCGCGCACCACGCGCGCCTGGCCGAAGGGGATGCTGTACGGCTGCTCGGGCACGGGACCGTTGATGCTGCGGTACATCGCCTTGTGCTCGAAGAACATCACCGGGTTCGGGTCGTCGAAGGCGGTCATCAACAGGCCCTTGGCGTCGTAGGGGTTGCTGGGGTACGCCACCTTCAGGCCGGGCGTCTTCACGAACCACATCTCGTTGCTCTGGCTGTGGAAGGGGCCTGCGCCCACGCCCGCGCCGGTGGGCATGCGCACCACCACATCGGCGTTCTGCCCCCAGCGGTAGTGGATCTTCGCCAGGTTGTTGCAGATCTGGGTGATGCCCTCGCTGACGAAGTCGGCGAACTGCATCTCCATCATGGCCTTCATGCCCTTGATGCTGAGGCCCAGCGCAGCGCCGAGGATGGCGCTCTCGCACAAGGGCGTGTTGCGCACGCGGTCCTTGCCGAAACGCTCCACGAAGCCTTCGGTGATCTTGAAGGCACCGCCGTACTCCGCGATGTCCTGGCCCATCAAAACCAGCTCCGGATGGCGCTCCATGCTTTGCGCCAGCCCTTCCTGAATGGCGTCGATCATGCGCTTCTCGGGGGCGCCATCTGTGGTGGGTGATCCCGGAAGTCGACCCGGTGGGTCGGCGGTACGGGTGCGATCGATGACCGCTGGCGCGTAGACATCACCCTCCTCCTGCTCCTTCATCGGCACTGGTTCCGGCTCCTCGAACGCATGCTTCAGGTCCTCCTCGATGCCGTCCTTCAACCGGGCGCGGATCTCGTCGCGCTTGGCGATGGTGAGGACGCCATGCTTCAGCAACCAACCCTCGTAGTTGGCCACGGGGTCCTTCTTGCCCCACTCCTCGAAGAGCTCCTTGGGCACGTACTTGGTGCCGCTGGCCTCCTCGTGGCCGCGCATGCGGAAGGTGATGCACTCCACCAGGATCGGCCGCGGGTTCTCGCGGACGCTGTCGGCCAGCTTCGCGAGGTTGTTGTAGACCTCCAGGATGTTGTTGCCCGCGATCTGCACGCCCTCCATGCCGTAGCCGATGGCCTTGTCCACGAAGCTCTTCATGCGGAACTGCTCGCTGCTGGGCGTGCTGAGGCCGTAGCCGTTGTTCTCGATGATGAAGAGCACGGGCAGGTCCCACACCGCCGCCACGTTCACGCTCTCGTGGAAGTCGCCCTCGCTGGTGGCGCCGTCGCCGGTGAAGACGATGGTGCACCGGCTCTCCTTCTTCAGCCTGTGGGCCAGCGCGATGCCGTCGGCGATGCCCATCTGCGGGCCGAGGTGGCTGATCATGCCCACCACCCGGTGCTCCTGGCTGCCGAAGTAGAAGCTGCGCTCGCGGCCCTTGCTGTAGCCCGAGGCCTTGCCCTGCCACTGGGCGAAGAGCTTGCGGAAGGGCATGCCGCGCGTGGTGAACACGCCCAGGTTGCGGTGCATGGGCAGGATGTACTCGTCATCGCGCAGGGCCATGGTGGCCCCCACGGCGATGGCCTCCTGGCCGATGCCGCTGAACCACTTGCTGATCTTGCCCTGCCGCAGCAGGCTCAGCATCTTCTCCTCGATGATGCGCGGGTACACCAGCTTGGTGTACGTGTCCAGCAGAAAGGCGTCGTCGTGCGTGCCGCGCTCAAAGCGCAGCTGGCGGTCCTCGATGGTCAATGGGGTCATGGAATGCACCGGTGGGGCGGGCGCCCGGGCGGTCCGGCGGCCCAAAGGTATCCGCGGCGCCGCCTTTCACCGGGCTCCCGGCGCCCCGTTACTTTCGCGCGGTGCTGCGCGGTCCCTTGTTGGTGTTGGCGGTGCGCTCCGGGCTGCTGCTCGGGGTGTACGCCCTGCTGCGCGTCCTCTTCGTCCTTTTCAATGCCGGGTCGTTCGCCGATGCGCCGGCCTCTGCCTATTGGGGCGGACTGCGCTTCGACCTCAGCGCGCTGGCCTGGCTGAACGCCGTGTGGGTGCTGGGCAGCCTGGCGATGCCGCGTCCTGCGCACGCCTGGCGCCGCGTGCTGGCCGGCCTCTACCTCGGCGTCAACGCCGTGGCCCTCTTCTTTGCCTGCGTCGACCTGGAGTACTACAAGTTCAGCCTCAAGCGCAGCACGGCGGACTTCCTGCGGATCCTCACAGCGGGCAGCGACACCGCCAACCTGGCCCCGGCCTTCGCCCGCGACTACTGGTACATCGTGCTGATCTACCTGGCACTGTTGGCGTTGCTGGCCCGGGGTCATCGATGGGCCGCCCGCCTCGACGACGGAAGGCCCCTGCGCACCGGGGGACGACTGGCGGGCGCCGGCATCGCCATCGCCGCCCTCGTGGTCGCTTCGCGCGGTGGCCTTCAGCTGATCCCCCTGCAGGTGATCGACGCGGCCCGCTACGCTCCGGCCACGCAGGTGCCCGTGGTGCTGAACACACCGTTCACCCTGCTGATGACCCTGGGCAAGCCAGCAGTGCAGGAACGCCCGTACATGGCGCCGATGCAGGCCGATCTGCTCTGGCCCGTGACGCACCGGTTCGATGCGCCCGCCGACCCGATGAGCCACATCCCCGCCCGCCCCAATGTGGTGGTGATCGTGCTGGAGAGCTTCAGCGCCGCCTACAGCGCCCGCCTCACCGGAGGCCCGGGCCACATGCCGTTCCTGGACGAGCTCATGGACCAGAGCCTGACGATGACGCACGCCTACGCCAACGGCCGCCGCAGCATCGATGGCATCCCGGCCGTGCTCGCCTCCATGCCCGAATTGATGGACGAGGCCTTCATCACCTCGCGCTATGCCCAGCAGCCCTTCACGTCGCTGGCCGGCGTACTGGGGGCCGAGGGCTACCGCACGAGCTTCTTCCACGGCGGCAACAACGGCACGATGGGCTTCGACGGCTTCGCCCGCAGCGCCGGTTTCCACCGCTACATCGGGCGCAACGAGTATCCCGTGCAGGAGCACTACGACGGCCATTGGGGCATCTGGGACGCACCCTTCCTGCAGTACTTCGCCGAAGAGCTGAGCCGTGAGCAGCAGCCCTTCATGAGCTGCGTGTTCACCCTCAGCAGCCACCACCCCTACGAGCTGCCGCCCGACCTGGCCGCACAGTTCAGCGGAGGCACCCACAAGATCCATCCCGTGCTGCGCTACACGGACGAGGCGCTGCGCCGCTTCTTCGACACGGCCCGCACCAAACCCTGGTTCGCCAACACCCTGTTCGTGATCACCGCCGATCACACCGCCGACCTGGAGCGCGATGGGCAGCAGTACAGCAAGGCCATCGACTACTGGGTGCCCCTGCTCTTCCACATGCCCGCCCACCTGCCGGCGCGCGACCAGCACCGGGTGACCCAGCACATCGACATCCTGCCCACCGTGCTGGACCTCATCGGCCACCGGCGTCCCTTCTTCAGTTTCGGCCACAGCGCGCTACGCCCCGCCAGCCCGCCCTATGCGGTGATGGCGAGCAACCAGGTGTACCACGCCGTGGGCGATCGCTTCATCCTTCACTACGATGGCGAACGGTTGCTGGGCGTGGACCCCCTCGGGCCGGATACCACCGGTCCGCTGGGTGAACCGCGCGACCTGGTGGCCTTCGACATGCTCACCCGCCTGCAGGCCGCCATCCAGCAGTTCAACGGTCACCTGCTGAACAACCGCCTCACGGTGAAGGCCGCCGATCCATGAAGGCCTGGCTGTTGCTGAACCCACGCGCGGGAAAGAAGCGTGCGCTCACCGTGCGGCAGGCCGCGGAGCGCATCGCCGCGGAGCTCGGCTGGTCGCTGGAGGTGCGGGTGATCGAAGCGCCCGGCCAGGGCACCACCCTCGCGCAGGAGGCGGTGCGGAACGGCGCGGAACGCGTGCTCAGCGTGGGCGGTGACGGCACCCTGAACGCCGTGGCCGCGGGGCTGGTGGGCACACCGGTCGCGCTGGGTGTGGTGGCCATGGGCAGTGGGAACGGCTACGCACGATCGTTGAGGTTGCCCTTGGAACCGCAGGAAGCGTTGCGGCGCGCATTCACCGGAACGCCCACGCTGATGGACGTGTGTTCCCTGAACGATCAGTTGTTCCTGGGCACGGCCGGCATCGGCTTCGATGCGCGGGTGGCCTGGGAATTCGACCGCAGCGAGGCGCGCGGGATGTGGAACTACCTGCGCATCATCCTGAAGGACATCCTGAGCGCGCAGCCGATGCGCGTGGTGGTGAAGGCGAACCACGAGACCACCGAGCACGAGGTGCTCATGCTGGTGTTCTGCAACACGCGCGAGTTCGGCAACGGGGCGATCATCAGTCCCGGATCACTGCCCGATGACGGCCTCGCGGAGCTCCAGATCGTGAGCAAGCCCGCCTTCCTCCCGCTGTTGAAGGCCTTCTACGACGTGTACACCAACCGCGCGGACAAGAGCAGGTACGTGAAGACCCTTGTGACGCGCGAGGCCCAGGTGCACCAGGCCGGTTCGCTCGCACACCTCGATGGCGAGCCCACGGTGATCGGCAATGAGGTACGGTTCAGGCTCGAACCGAAGCGGCTGTGGGTGGTGCGGTGATCGAACCTTCGTGCTTCTTGTTCTGTTCCGGCAAATGCCGCATCCCACTTTGAAGCGAGGTGTGTGGGCACCGGACCCGTACCGGGTAAGGTATGTGGAGGCGAGGTGATCAGGGTCCGAAGCGCTTGCTGGGCCTGCGGCTGGTGTGGCGGACCTGGTAGACGAATACGTCCTTCCCTTTCAGCTTGAACACCACGCGGTATGGGAAGTCGTCCAGCATGGCATGGCGAAATCGCTCCTTCCGGACCTGAAAGCCATGCGGGTTCTCCCGGATGAACGTAAAGCAGCGCTGAAGATCCTCGAGGAAGCGCAGACCCAAGCCCTTGCGTTGTTTGTCGTACCAGATGGCGACCGCCGAGAACTCACGCACCGCCTCGACGCGGACGTGGAAGGCATGGCTCATTTGCCCAACGCTTCTCGGGCCATCCGCATAGCCTCTTCCATGGACACGTAGGCATCCTCTCCGCTCTCCTGCCTCCGTTCAAGCTCACGCAGCTCCACCATCTCCTCCTCCGTGAAGTCCACATCCGAACGCCCGTGCCGGTCGAACAGGTCCTTGATGCGTTGCAGGAAGGCGGTGTCCTTCTCAAGGAGCAGGCGCTCCATCAGGCTGAGCTTGAGGTCGGAGGTGCTCATGGGCAACGGGGATGATCAAAGATAAGATGAGGCGAAGGAGGCCGAGGGTAGCGAACCTCGTAGCGCCTAACGACGCCGATCCTCCGTCACTCGCATCTCCGGCGACCAACCGGGTGGACCGCTCAGGAACCTGATGCTATCCCCATCCACGACCATCCGCTTGCCAAAGCGCCACACCTCATCGTCCAGCCGGAACTGCTCCTCCAAGAGCTCGATGGTATCGCCCGCCAGCCGATAGGTGCCGTAGAATGTGGGGCCACCGAGCACGGAGGCATCCACCGCCCGATACGTGCCGTCCGTTCGGAGGTCCAACCCCACGCCGTTGATGTCACCGTCGTAGTACGCGGAAAGCACCGTGGGGACGGACTCGCGCTTGTGTTCAAGCCTGCCGATAAACCATACCGTGGCCAAGCCAAGGGCGAAGAAGAGACCCGGCAGCCTCAGTCCTCGGCCCGATCGGCGGCCCGGCTTGATGAACGCTGACACGAGGATGGCCAGGTGGACCAGTGCGAACAGGCCAAGGCCAAAAAGCAGTGCATACACATCGAAGATGAAGAACTCCGGCGTGAAGTACCGTCGCACGACGAACCAGATGAGCATGAGCGTCGTGATGCCCGAGCTCCAGGCCCAAAGCTTGAAGCGGAAGGACCGATCATCGCTGTTGCTCATGCTCAGATAAAGGGTTGGCGATCTCGCGTGAGCGATCGCAGCGGAAAGCCCGCAAGCGAGGAGGTACGACGAGTGCGGACTTGCAGCGAAGAGCGCGACGGCGAGTCTTCGAGCCGGCACGCCCAAACCATCCACCAATTTTCTGATCCTCTGATCGACCGATCATCTGATCATCACTTCCCCTTTATCTCCCCGCCCGTGATCCGGTTACGCTCTTGCTGCATGGGGTTCGGCTGGCGCCACTGCTGCTCCTTGAACACATCGAAGCGCGTGGGTACCATGCGCGGCGGCCAGCTGTTGTTGTTGAGGTCGCAGTCGGCGGTCTCCAGGAAGGGATCCAGCGTCACGCTCCGCACCTCCTTGCGTCTCACGAAGACCTTGGTGACCTCGTCGCTGGTCTTCCACAGCTCGGCGGGGATGCGTTCCACCTCCGTACTGCCATCCGCGTAGGTCCATTCCAGGATCACGGGCATCACCAACCCGCCGATGTTCTTCAGGGCGAGTTCGTACAGGTGCAGGTCCTGGCCCAGCAACGCCTGCTCATCCGCGGTCAGCCCGGCCTTCCACTTCTCGTAGGCCGCCAGTTCGCGCTCAGTGGCCTTCAACGGATCGAAGCGGTTGTAGAAGTCGCGTGTGGTGGTGTCGCGGTCCACCACGAAATCCAGCTTCGCCTCGATGTTGCGCTGACGGCTGAGGTCCACGGGCTCGGCGGCCTTGTCCTGGCGCTTCAGCTCCTTGGCGGCCATGGGGTCGCGCGGGTCCATGCGCTTGTACTTGAGGCCGGTGATGGCGATGTCCACGTGGTCGGTGGTGTAGAACCAGCCGCGCCAGAACCAGTCGAGGTCCACGCCGCTGGCATCCTCCATGGTGCGGAAGAAGTCGGCCGGCGTGGGGTGCTTGAACTTCCAGCGCTCGCAATAGGTCTTGAAGGCGTGGTCGAAGAGCTCGCGGCCCATCACCGTTTCGCGCAGGATGTTGAGCGCGGTGCAGGGCTTGCCGTAGGCGTTGTTGCCGAACTGCGTGATGCTCTCGCTGTTGGTCATGATGGGCTCGATGCGCGCCTTCTCCTGACCGGGCGCGGCGTTGGGGTCCCCCTTCATGTAGTCCACGATGTTACGGGGCTTGCCGCGCCAGCTGGGGTAGTCCTTGTCCCACTCCTGCTCGGTGAGGTATTGCACGAAGGTGTTGAGGCCCTCGTCCATCCAGGTCCACTGGCGCTCATCGGAGTTGATGATCATGGGGAAGAAGTTGTGCCCCACCTCGTGCGTGATCACGCCGATCATGCCATACTTCGTCCGTTCGCTGTAGGTGCCGTCCTTCTCGGGCCGACCGCCGTTGAAGCAGATCATCGGGTACTCCATGCCGATGCGGTCGGTATGCACGCTGATGGCCACCGGGTAGGTGTAGTCGATGGTGTACTTGCTGTAGGTCTTGATGGTGTGCGCCACCACCTTGGTGCTGTACTGCTCCCACAGGGGATTGCCTTCCATGGGGTAGAAGCTCATGCAGAGCACGTTGTTCTTCCCCACCGGCTGGTTCATGCCGTCCCAGATGAACTTGCGACTGCTGGCGAAGGCCACGTCGCGCACGTTCTGTGCCTTGAACACCCAGGTCTTTTTACCCGCCGAAGCCTTGGCGGAGGCGGGCTTCTTCTCAGCCTCGACAGCTTCTTCCGGGGTCACGATCATCACGGGCTTGTCGGCCTTGCGGGCCTTGGCCAAACGCTCGCGCTGCGTGGCCGTAAGCACGGCACCTTCGTTCTGCAGCGTACCGGTGGCGCCCACGATGTGGTCGCTGGGCACGGTGATGCTGAGGGTGTAGTCGCCGAAGTCGAGCGTGAACTCGCCCTGGCCGAGGAACTGCTTGTGCATCCAGCCGCTGTAATCCATGTAGGCACACATGCGGGGGTAGAACTGCGCGATGGTGTAGAGGTAGTTGTCCTCCTCGGGGAAGTGCTCATAGCCGCTGCGGCCGCCCACCTTGTCGCGGTCGTTGATGGGGAACCACCAGGCCACCTTGAAGCTGTAGACCGCGCCCGGGGCGAGTGGCTTGGGCAGGTCGATGCGCATCATGGTCTTGTTGATGGTGTACTTCAGCTTGGCGCCGGCCGCATCGGTGACGCTGGTGATGCGGAAGCCGCCGTCGAAGGGCTGTGTCCAGCGCTCCAGGGTCTTCAGGCTCACGCTGTCGCCGATGGTGCCCGTGCGGATGAGATTGGCGTCGCTGCCCGGTTCGAAGATGTTCTGGTCGAGCTGCAGCCAGAGGTACTCGAGCTTGTCGGGGCTTTGGTTGTGGTAGGTGATGGTCTCGGTGCCGGTAAGCTTCTGGCTCGCATCGTCGATCTCGACGGTGATGTCGTAATCGGCCTTCATCTGCCAATAGGCATGGCCGGGGGCGCCGCTGGCGGTGCGCTGCTCATTGGGCGTGGGCAGTTCCTGATCGAGCTGGCGGAACTTGTCGCGGCCGTAGCGGGGGGAGTCCTGGGCGAGGGCGGTACCGATCACCAGCAGTGAAAGGGCGGAGAGCGCGTGCTTCAGAGGCATGGTCGCGAAAGTAGTGGGGAGTGGCGAGTAGCGAGTGGGCGAGTGCTCACGCACCCGACCACCCGCCGAGTGGCGAATGGAACGCCCGCCCTTCGACAGGCTCCGGGACCGGGCGTTCCACTCGCCGCTCATTACTCGCCACTCGCTGCTCTTGACCAACTTTGCACTGGCATGAAAGCCTCCCTCCTCAACCTGCTGCTCTTCAGCGCCCTCGCGCCCCACGACTTCTTCGTCTCGATCCTCACCATCCGCCACACGCCGAGCACGCAGACCCTCGACCTCACCTGGCGCATCACTGCGCACGACATCGAGCATGCGCTGGAGAACGTGGCCCCGCTGAAGCTCGGTTCTGAACGGGAATATCCCAAGGCCGACAGCATCCTCAACGCCTACTTCCTCCAGCACCTGTTGCTCATGCAGGACAAGCAGCTCACCTGGACCTGGGTCGGCAAGGAGCTCGATGGCGAAACGCTGTATTGCTATTTGCAGGTGGACAGCATCGCCTCACCCAAGGACCTGCTGGTACAGAACACCCTGCTGCAGGACCTCTTCAACGAGCAGCAGAACCTGGTGCATGTGGAGGGCGACAAGCTGCCCACGCGGTCGCACACCTTCATCCGGGGAAGCACCCCGTACACCTTCACGTGGTAGGGGCCCACTCCCTGGTGTAATTTCGGGACTCGCCTTCCCGTGCCTCCACCATGCGACCTTCCGCGCTCAAGTACAGCTTGGTCTATCTGGTCCCTGCGGTGGTCGCGGTCTCGCTCGCGGTACGGAATGAATGGTCCTTCGCCGCGGTGGTCTTCCTCTTCGGCGTGCTGCCGGTGCTCGAACTGTTCCTGAAGCCCGATCCGCGCAACCTAGACGCCGCGCAGGAGGCCGTGGCCCGGGAGGACCGCCTGTACGACCTCATCCTGTACAGCCTGGTGCCCATCCAATGGGGTCTGCTGCTGTTCTTCCTGGTGCAGGTGAGCGCGGCGGAGCTGTCGTGGGTGGTGAAGCTGGGGCTCACCTCGGCCTTCGGCATGGCCTGCGGGGTGCTGGGCATCAACGCGGCGCACGAGCTGGGGCACCGGCCCACCAAGCACGAGCAGTTCATGGCCAAGGCGCTGCTGCTCACCACGCTGTACATGCACTTCTTCATCGAGCACAACCGCGGGCACCACAAGCACGTGAGCACCGACGAGGACCCCGCCAGCAGCCGGCGCGGCGAATCGCTCTACGCCTTCTTCGTGCGCACCATCACGGGCAGCTGGCTCAGCGCGTGGAAGCTGGAACAGCAGCGACTGCGGAAGAAGGGCCTGCCCGTGTGGAGCTGGCACAACGAGATGCTGCACTTCCAGGTGGTCCAGCTGTTCTTGGTGGCGCTGATCGCAGCGGTGTTCGGGCTGGAGGTGATGGGCTGGTTCCTGGGGGCCGCGCTCATCGGCATCTTGCTGCTGGAAACGGTGAACTACATCGAGCACTACGGCCTCCGGCGGAGAAAGGTCGGCGACAGCTACGAGCGCCCGCTGCCCATCCACTCGTGGAACTCCGACCATCCGTTGGGCCGCCTGATCCTGTTGGAACTGACACGCCACAGCGACCACCACTACCTGGCCAGCCGCAAATACCAGGTGCTGCGGCACTTCGATGAAAGCCCGCAACTGCCCGCCGGCTACCCCGCCATGATGGCGCTGGCCTTCGTCCCGCCGCTCTGGTTCCGTGTGATGGACCGCGAGATCGAGCGCTTGAAGCAGCGGCAGGGCCATGAGGCGCTCACCTGACCCATGGCCGAGCCCACGCACGACTTCGACCACGTGGTGATCGGCAGCGGCTTCGGCGGCTCGGTGTCGGCGTTGCGCCTCAGCGAGAAGGGCTACCGCGTCCTTGTGCTGGAGAAGGGTCGCTGGTTCACCAAGGCCGACGACTTCCCCTCGTCCAACTGGGACCTGCGCCGCTGGCTGTGGTGGCCGCGCCTGGGCTGGAAGGGCCTCTTCAAGATCAGCTTCTTCCGGCACGTCACCGTGCTCAGCGGCACCGGCGTGGGCGGCGGCTCGCTCGTGTACGCCAACACCCTGCCTGAGCCACGGACGCCCTTCTTCCGCAGCGGCAGCTGGAAGGACCTGTGCAACTGGGAGCGCGAGCTCGCCCCCTATTACGCCCTGGCGAAGCGCATGCTCGGCGTGGAACGCCACCCCTACACCAGCCGCAGCGACCGGGTGATGCGCGACCTCGCCGCCGACATGGGCGTCCCGCAGGGCTTCGGCACGGTCGACGCCGCCGTGCACTTCGGCGCCCCGGGCGTCACCGTGAAGGACCCCTACTTCGGCGGCAAAGGCCCCGACCGCACCGGCTGCATCCAGTGCGGCGGCTGCATGCTCGGCTGCCGGCACAATGCGAAGAACACGCTCGACAAGAACTACCTGCACCTGGCGCAACAGCTCGGCTGCGGCATCCGCGCGAACGCCGAGGTGGTCGACGTGCAGCCCCTGAGCCCCGACGGCAACGCCGGCTACCGCATCCGGTACCGCGACCCGTCCGCCTGGTTCCCGCGCATCCGCTCCGTGACCGCCAGGGGCGTGGTGTTCGCCGGCGGTGTGATGGGCACCCTGCCCCTGCTCCTGAAGCTGAAGGCCGGCAGCCTGCCGAAGCTCTCCCACACCTTGGGCCACGGCGTGCGCACCAACTCCGAAAGCCTCATCGGCGTCACCACCTTCGACCGCGACGTCACCTTCTCGGAGGGCATCGCCATCGGCTCCATCGTGGAGCTCGATGCGCAACGGCACGTGGAGCCCGTGAAGTACCCGCCCGGCAACGGCATCTGGCGGATCCTGATGGCGCCCATGGTGAAGGGCAGCTCATGGCCGATGCGCCTGGTGAACATGGCGCTGCAGCCTTTGAAGCAGCCCTGGGCCTACCTCCGCACCTACTTCGTGAACGACTGGAGCAAACGCACGCACATCCTTCTCTACATGGAGGCCATCGACTCCACGCTGCGGCTCAAGCGCGGAGGGCTGGGCGGAACCGGCACCGCGTTGGAGTCGGGCCCCGCGCCCACCGCCTTCAACCCGCAGGCGCAGGACATCGCGCACCGCGTGGAGCGCATCGTGAACGGCAAGGCCATGGTGCTCATGCAGGAAACGCTGCTGGGCATCCCCACCACCGCTCACATCCTCGGCGGCGCGTGCATGGGGGCCGATGCCTCCACCGGGGTCATCGACCGCGACAACCGCGTGTTCGGCTATGCGGACATGTGGGTGTGCGACGGCAGCGCCATCTCGGCCAACCCCGGCGTGAACCCCAGCCTCACCATCACCGCCATCGCCGAGCACGCCATGGCGCAGGTGCCGGAGAACCGATCTTGAGCGTCTTGGCCCTTCTGGGACGAACCGTGCCCCGGCGGAACAGGCTTTGCGCGGAGCGGGACTACTTTGTCGCCATGCGCACCCTTCTCCTCTTCACCGGCCTGTTCTCCATCGCATCAGCGTTCGCTCAAAGCGCGACCTCCGACATCGAGCAGATCCGCACCACGCTGATGGACTATATCGAGGGCACGGCCAATGGCGAGCCGGAGCGCTTGCGCCGCGCGTTCCATCCCGACTTCAACCTATACACGGTGAATGAGCGCGACAGCCTGTGGGTGCGCTCGGGGAAGAAGTACATAGCAGGGTTCAAGCCGGGCGAGCGGAACGAGCGCCAAGGCCGGATCATCTCCATCGACGTGGAGCACAATGCCGCGATGGCCAAAGCCGAGATCGTGGTGCCGGGCTGGCGGGTGTTCACCGATTACTTCCTGCTGCTCCGGTACGAAGGCGCCTGGCGGATCGTGCAGAAGAGCTACACCTGGCGCCCCCTGCCTAAAAAGGCGGAGTAAGGTCCGGGCGCCCACCTTTGCAGGTGCCGGTCCTTCGATGCGCCACGCCCTGCCCTGCATCCAGCTCTTCCACCTGCTGGCCCTTGCCTGCGGGTCGGACAGACACGACGCTCCGGCCGGGACCCCGAAGAAGCCCAGGTGGCGTGATACGCTGGTGGTGCACAGCACCCTGGCCGATACCTCGGGGCTTGCGGCAAACCTGCGGATGATCGAGCGCAAGCTCGGGCCGTTGGACCCTGGCATCCGCGACCACCTGGAGGCTGTGGAGGTCGCCTACTACGGCTTCACGGACAGCAGCTGCACGGCGGTCGACACCACGCGCCTGTGCACGGGCGTCCTGCTGGTGCATGCGTGCGTGGCCGGCGAGGTGCGTGCCATCTTTGAGGGATTGCGGCGCGACCGCTTCCCCATCGCGCATGTGATCCCGATCAACCGCTACGGGCTCAACGCCGACAGCACAGGCTGGGACGATGCCGCCTCCATGGCCGACAACAACACCAGCGCCTTCAACTACCGCGGCAAGACCCACGTGCCGGAGACCTCCAAGCACGCGCAGGGGATCGCCATCGACATCAACCCGCTGCTGAACCCGCTGGTGCGCGCGGGTATGAACGGCACGGTGCGTGAGCCCGCCAACGGCCGCTACGATCCGCTTCGACCGGGCACCCTCACCCGCGCCCGCATCCTGAAGCACCTGGCCCCGCACGGCTGGACCTGGGGCGGGCGCTGGCAGCGGCCGCAGGACCACCAGCACATCGAGAAGGCGCATGGCCGCTGCGCGCACCTGCGCGAACGGATCCGGTGATGGTCGTTCCTTCGCGCCGATGACCCGCACGGAAAAGGCCGCCTTCGTCGCCGGGAAGCTCGCCGAGCTCTACCCGCGCACGACCATCCCCCTCGACCACGAGGACCCGTACACGCTGTTGGTGGCCGTGGTGCTGAGCGCGCAATGCACGGACAAGAAGGTGAACGAGATCACCCCGCTGCTCTTCGCCAAGGCGCGCACGCCGCAACAAATGGTGAAGTTGAGCGTGCAGGAGATCGAGGACATCATCCGCCCCTGCGGTCTGGCACCGGCCAAGGCCAAGGGCATCCATGGGCTGAGCCGCATCATCATTGAGCAGCATGGCGGCCAGGTGCCGGACTCGATGACGGCGTTGGAGGCCCTGCCCGCCGTGGGCCACAAGACGGCCAGCGTGGTGATGGTACAGGCCTTCGGCGTGCCGGCCTTCCCGGTGGATACGCACATCCACCGCCTCGCCTGGCGCTGGACCTTGAGCACCGGAAAAAGCGTGGAGCACACCGAGGCCGACCTGAAGAAGCTCTTTCCCAAGGAGCAGTGGGCCGACCTGCACCTGCGGATCATCTACTTCGGGCGGGAGCACTGCCCGGCCAAGGGCCATGACCCGCGCAAGTGCCCCATCTGCAGCGTGATCGGGCGAAGGGAGCTGTTCGCCGCAGGGCGATGATCCCAGACTCAGTTCAGCACAAGCGCCACGGTGCCGAGCGGTGGTGCCTCCACCACGGACAAGGCCTTGCTGTAGCTCAGGATGGCCTGAAGGGTGGCGGGACGGGGACCCGGTTGAAGGTCCATGGTGGTGCGGCGAACAGAGGGCCGACGATCGCGCCGGCGGAGGGTAGAGTGCTTCATGCCATCAGGTTGGTGTGCGTGATGATGAACGCCTGGTGGGCGCCCGCTATTGCGCGCCGACCCGATCATCCACACAAGCCGCTGAACGTCAAAGGAATGAATGACTGAAAATGCGAACGCCGGCTTACGGGCCGGCGTTCAAGGACATGCAGCTGGCAGGCCTAGGCGCGCTCCAGATGGATGTCGTGTTCCTTGATGAGCTTGCGCATGTTGATCAGCGCATAGCGCATCCGCCCCAAGGCGGTGTTGATGCTCACGTTGGTGTGCTCGGCGATCTCCTTGAAGCTCATGCTGAGGTAGGTGCGCATGATCACCACCTCGCGCTGTTCCTCGGGCAGGTGCTCGATGAGCCGGCGCACATCCTCATCGATCTGGACGTTCACCAGACGCTGCTCGACGTTGAGTCCGGGTTGGGCCACGGTGGCGAACACGTCGTGGTCGTCCGATCCACGGACCAAGGGCATCTTCTTGGCCCGCCGGAAGTGGTCGATCACCAGGTTGTGGGCGATCCGCATCACCCAGGGAAGGAACTTGCCCTCCTCGTTGTACTTCCCGGTTCTCAGCGTGTGCACCACCTTGATGAAGGCCTCCTGGAAGAGGTCCTCGGTGACCTCGCGGTCACGCACCATCAGGTAGATGTGGCTCCACACCTTGCGCTTGTGGCGCAGCAGCAGGGTTTCGAATGCCTGCTCGTTCCCCGCCATGTAGGCGTGCACGAGCCCCGTATCGGTGAGCACCTTCGTACGCATGTGACCTTCCCTTTTTGTCCGGTTCGGATCAACGATCCAGGGTAGTGGTCACGCGATGGGCGAAGGGGGGTTTGAAGGTGCGGGCCTGTCGGCCGGGTTCGGGGATATGACGTGGCCCGGGGTGAGAACGTTGCCTGATCGTCCGTATTGTGCGACCGGGCCAACTTTTCGTCGGACCAAGGCGAAGGTAGTGATCTGCCGGGAACAGCGGGCAGGCCGATGCCTAATTTCGCGCCGCTCTTGCCCACCCCCTCCCGCACCCGAAGGTCCGCACCCGCTTCCGCGAACGGTGCTCCGCCCGCCCCGACCAGGTCTCCCGGCCTGATCCGGGTGCAGGGTGCCCGCGTCCACAACCTGAAGAACATCGATGTCGACATCCCGCGGGGCAAGCTGGTGGTGATCACCGGCCTCAGCGGAAGCGGCAAGAGCAGCCTGGCCTTCGACACCCTGTATGCCGAAGGACAACGCCGGTACGTGGAGAGCCTCAGCAGCTA